>ERZ1673741.31-NODE-31-length-201791-cov-11.865289_pt1 | contig 201791 bp, 177 predicted proteins | sample MGYA00580209_ERZ1673741 | MGnify/ENA primary metagenome ERZ1673741 (study PRJEB41218, sample SAMN15661754) | gut metagenome | host: Homo sapiens | place: Canada: London | collected 2015-08-20/2019-03-30 | study: EMG produced TPA metagenomics assembly of... | reverse complement strand
TAGAGCTCGTCATCGTCATCGCCGTCATCGCGATTCTCGCCGGCGTCATGATCGCCGTGTTTGCGAATGTTGTGAATAAGGCGAACGACTCCGCGAAATTGCAGGATGAGAAGCAGGCGGAGATTCAACAGAAGCTCGAGGATATCGAGAAGAAGCTGGAAAATCAGAACTGGCTCGGCTGGGAGGATTTCGAGAATGAGCTCGCCCAGCAGATTGCCAAGATAGAAGAAGGCCAAATCGGACAGGCGGAGGTTGAGGCTGCTATTAAGACCGCGATCGAGCAGTATGCCGGAAGCGACACGGCTCTGACCGAGGAACAGGTGCAGGCAATCATCGAGCGCGCGATGAGCGGACAGCTCACACAGGCGCAGGTGGAAACGATTGTCAGAAAGTATACGGCTGAAATCGACGGCGGCGCTTCCGCATCGCAGATTCAGAAAATTGTCAATGCCGCCATGGCAAATCAGCTGACAGCTCCGCAGGTCAGCCAGCTGATGAAAGAGCTGGTAAAGGGAGACTTGACCAATTTGGATACCAAGCTTTCTACGCTTGTCACGAACGTCAAGAATCTTGAAATTAAAATCGACGACCTGAGCGGTAAGATTACGTCGGCGATGAGTGATACCGTTACAAGATTGAATACGAGAGTGGGAATCACCGGTGCCAAGACCGTTGTGGAGGCGGTGGCCGCCGCAAAGGAAATCGGCATTGACCTGAACACGCTTGATATGCAGAACGTTGTTTGGGATGAGACCGAGGACAAATTTGTAGAGGGCACATCTTCTGTGAATCAATGGCTGTTTGTTAAGAGCGGGGATGCACTTTCCACTGTTTACAGCAACTATTTGCAGGGCGCATGGAGCGGCGAGCTTACGACCTCGACCGGACTTGCCGTCGGTGAGAATCAGGATGTAAATGTCACGGTGGCGACGGAGGATGCCAAAACGGTAGACGTATATACCAACGGCGGCACGCTGACAGTCAACGCGCCGAACGCCACGGTCAATCATTACGGCACGGCTGTGATGGTCAATGTCAATGCCGTCGCAAAGGCTTCCTATCATCTGTATGGAAAGATAATCGGCAATATCGTCCTGAAATCAGGCCGTGTCGTCGCGGAGGCCGGTTCTTCTGTCTCTGCTATTATTGCGGATACCGCTGATTCCGCAGCGGTTCAGATTGAAGTAACCGTGTCGGCGAAGGTCGGCTCTGTTGCGGCAACAGCGGCGGGCATTCTGACGGCGGAGAACACGACGGTTTCGGCTGCGGCGACCGTAAAGGTGGATACGGCGGTAAGCTCCGACACTGTGAATCTGTTTGCCGGAGGTCTCGGCACCAAAGAAAGCCCATACCTGATTGCAACGGCGGAGCAGCTGGCTTCTATTTTAAGGGGAACTGCATCTGAAAAGATATATTATTCTTTGGTCAATGATATAACGATAACCAAATCGATAAGCGAAAATGATGCATGGGGAGATCCTATAAACTCCGGAATGGCACCGTTGGTTTTTGCTTCATTGAATGGCAACGGATATTCTATCAAGGATGAAAGCGGCGATATTGGTAATCTTATTCCGTATACAAGCAATTCTGAAATTACTGATATAAAGTTTTTTGTATCAAATTCTGTGGTAAATTACGCACAATCCATGACTTCTTTTGAAAATGTTATGGTATCTGGAAATATGGCAGTTGACCGGAATACAGGCGCCTTTGTTACATATGCGAACGGAAACATATCTTTTAAAAACTGCCGGAGTGAAGCCAATATAACAGGTACGGCTGGTTCCGGAGGATATAACGCCGTGTTTGTGGGTTATGCTTTCCCTAATGGAACTTTGAATTTGACTTTTGATAATTGTATAAATGCAGGATCGCTCGTGTGCGGCAAGGCTGCTATGTTTTTGGGGAATAACAGTGCTAATCAGGGAACTGTAAAGATCGATGTTAAGAACTGTACGAATGTCGGCACGATTCGCTCGACATATATAGGAGCGGAATATAAATGGAATCATTATGTGGCGACAGGTGCTCATCTTAACAACACGGTTATTTTAGATGGCGTGACCTTAGATAGCGCTACATTGTCCGTTTCACTGTCCGGAGGCTTCTATCAAGGTCCGAATGATACAATGAACATAGTGAAAAATACAGATAAAACCTTTACATTTACAAAATCGAATGATGTAAACGTGGCATATTATGTGGTTTCTGTTGGCGTGTATACAGGTTTGTTAGATGCAGATGGAAACGATGCTGGTACAGATATTTTCTATGCGACCGAACGTATTGATTCTGTTGGTACCGAAAGCTATGTTACAGCGTTAAAGTATTTGTCTTTTGTTGATGATAGTGATTCCAATGAAACGGTTGCCGACAATAAAGCGGTTACAATAGATGGGGTTCAGTATTATTGTATCAGCGGCGAACGGATAACATTAAAAGGTGCTGTTAAGGCTCCAAGCTTTGTTACTGTTTCGGCTTATGATGCAAATGGCAATCTGATTTCTTCCGCAAGCTTAAATTAAATGAAAGAGGTAAACGCATGAAACAAACCAATAAGAAAAAAGGCTTTACGCTTGTCGAGCTTGTCATCGTCATTGCGGTGATTGCAATTCTTGCGGGCGTGATGATTGCCACATTCTCGAATGTGGTGGAAAAGGCAAATGCTTCCAAAGCATTTCAGGAAGCGAAATCGAGAATCGATGCGGCATATATCAACTGCCTGACCGAAGAAAAATCTGTGGATTATGTTTCGGTTGGAACAGATGGTTCAGTTGTTTTTTATGCAGAGGAAAATGCAGATGTAAAATCGACCGAAAATGTTTCTTTTTACAAAATTGCTGAGGTGACAAAAGAGAAAGCGATTGTTGTCAAATTGGGAACCGACGATGTCTACCTTTATGTGACAACAGACGGATATTCCGTAGTAGAGGGGATTCCGGAAGGATTTGCCGGAGAGGACGGCGAGCTTGACACGTCCAAAGTTGTAGCTGCTATGACTTTTCCATCCGAGGAGAGCACTCCTACTACCTAAACCGGCGATAGAAAGCGAAAGCTTTTTATCATATAGCGTGATGATCACGCACTCCTAAAGAAATGGCGGAAAGGCGCGTTGCGGAGCGCCTTTCCGCTTTTTATACGGAAATTTATTTTTCTTCTCCTAATTTTATTGACAATATATTTAAAATGTATTATAATAATCAAAAATAGTTTGTTTTTAATCTTTGAATTGACAAAAAACAATATATACTGGCGTGACGAAATGGCAGACGCGCTGGTCTTAGGAACCAGTGGGCAGCCGTGCAGATTCAAGTCCTGCCGCCCGTACCATTTTGATTGAAAAAATGCGGCTTTGCTGAAATAAAAGGTTGGGGAGAAAAGGATCGGAAAAAGCTGATCTTACGGGAGTTGCTCGTCATAATATAGTAAAAAATGTATTGAAAAGAATAAAAAAATATGGATTTTTTAAGATTTTCGACATATTTTTCTTTTTTTTTCGCTTTTTTTTTATTATAATATCCAAAATGCATTTCTTTTTGTATAATTATCAGACTTTCATCACGCTGTTGTCTTTTTGTACACGTAACATCTTTGTAGGAGATTATAATGAATAATATTTATGATGGCTTTATGTCGTATATATATGATTTCTGTCCATATTTTGGCAGGGATAAAAGTAAGATGACGAAGCATTATTTATCAATGCTGGAAAATATTCCGTCCAGAACCGTTTTGGAGCTTGGAACTGCAACTGGCGTATTGGCACTTTCCCTTTTAGAAGCAGGTCTTTATGTTGACACTGTTGATTATTCATGGGATATGCAGTTTGCTGCGAAAAATAAACTAATACATTTTGCGGAAAATATTCGAAGCAGAATACATTTTATTTTATCAGATGTAACTACGTTCCGACCCTCAAAAAAATACGGGGCCATTATGATTCCAGATAGCCTTTTGACTGTAATACCGGAGGATTAATGGCTGCCTCCGTTAAAGAGTTGCTATAATGCATTGGAAAATGATGGGGTCCTGCTGTTTGACATGTATAAACCGTTCGATATAAAAGATGAGAGATACACGGATGCAACGCGGTTTAGGGATGATAATCATAATGTGTATATAGTGGAAGTTAATCATGAAATTTTTCATCAAAAACAACTTCAAAAAAGCGATTATCACTACAAAAAACGCCTTAGCCTTCATCATTATATCGATGTTGCGGAGATCACAATAAGTTATCATTATAAGTATTTATATCAGATAATAGAGACTTTAACGGCATTGGGTTTTGTAAATATAGTATCAAAGGAAGTATTCGACGGTCAAATTTATTTTATTTCTGCATACAAATCTGATAACAAAACAAGCTTTTGGGGGTAAAAATTTCAATATGAAATATAAAGTATCTTCTTTTAATTACATTTCTCCTTGTTTGGACGGGACTTTAAGGTTGTATAATTCCATGAACGGAATGAACAGTCTGTTGATTGTAGACCGTTTATTAAAAGATGATGTGCTTTCCGTTTTAAATGGGACCTTGCCAGTTGATGTTATTCCGGAATACGTCAAAGTCGCTTTAATTCATCATGGATATTTAGTACCTGAGAATAAGGATGAAGATTATGCTGTGAAAATAAAAATGGCGGAAACTGTTTTAGATGATAAATATTTGAACCTTATCATTATGCCGACTGAGCAGTGTAATTTTCGCTGCAAATATTGCTATGAAACATTTGAAAAAGGTAAAATGACCAAAGAAATACAAAATTCTATTATAAAATATGTACAGAAAAATATCTTGAATTATGTCGGCTTGTCTGTCGTATGGTTCGGAGGAGAACCTTTATTAGCGCTTGATGTTGTGGAGTATCTCTCTGAAAATTTTATCAAAATCTGTAAAGCAGGTAAGCGGACATACGTATCTGGCATGACTACCAATGGGTATAATCTTACTCCTGATGTTTTTGATAAGTTATACAAACTGAAAATTTTGAACTATCAAATCACTCTGGACGGCTTTAGGACACAGCATGACAGTCAGCGCGTTCTTGCAAATGGCGGAGGCACGTTTGACAGAATTGTAAATAATTTGGTTCAGATAAAAAACAAGAAGGCATTTGGAACCGTATTTAACATTCGGACAAATTTTACAAAAGCGATTATAGAAAATATAGACGAATACTTGGATTTTTATAAGCAAACTTTCGGCAATGATCCAAGATTTAGTTTTTATGTGCAGCAAGCGGGAGATTGGGGCGGAGAGAGAGTCAAGGACTTTTCTGAAGAATTGGCGGATTCGGTATATGCATCTGTACTTCATAAGATGAAGGAACACGGAATCACGCTTGGCCGCGCCAGCCATTTCAGTGAGCTTCAAGGCGAATTAAATACATGTTACGCTGCGAAAAAGAATAGTCTTGTAATCGGCTCTGACGGTATGGTTTACAAATGTACGGTACATTTTGATTTGCCTGAAAATCAGGTGGGCAAATTACATAAAAACGGAGTCATGGATTTAAATGAAAATTATATGAAGTGGATTATGCCGTTTTCTGAAATGGACGTTGAATGTTCTAATTGCTATAACCGTGCGGGTTGTTACCCAATGAAATGCCCGTATGCTTTGATTCAATACGGCAGAGCATATTGTCCGCCGATGAGCGGGGGCAATTTTAAAGTGTTTTTGGAATGCTTTGATGACAGCCTGTTTTCCCATCTAAGTCCAGAGCATATGACGGATACACGGATTGTTTCATTGAAAGGAGAAGTACAGTGACAATAGGGAATATAAAGAAACAGATTTTTGAAATCTTTGATGAGAATGGGATTTATATTGAGCCCGATGATACCGGGGAGGACATCGATTTAAGAGAATACTTGGTCGATTCCATTCAGTATGTTTACTTTATTGTGGAGCTGGAAGAACGCTTAGGCGTTGAGCTTCCAGATGAAATTTTGATATATGACAATTTGGCTTCGCTCAACGGATTTGTCAATATGGTAGCCCAATTCTGTGAGGAAGAAGACGATGCTTCTACCGTTGAAAAGGATGAATGATAAGCTATGCTACATAATAAAAGCGAGTTCCCATAATGAGCGGAAAGGAGGAGGTATCATGAAGAAAATACTGGTAAAACCCAACAAAAAAGTAGACTCTTTGAAAAAAATCAACCTTTTTAATACACCTAGACCCAATAATGAAAACTGCGATTGCTGTACAAACAGTTTCATTTGTTTGTAATAATTGGCGTATAACTAAATATCATTTTTCATAAATATTTGGTAAGACGTAGCATAGCTTATCATTCCCTTTATGGAATGACTGTGCAGCCAATAAAATACTAAGGAGGCATAAGATGAAATTCAGAAAAAAACTATTTGCCAACATCGGTTATACCGGAAAAATGATTGTTCTGATGTGGCAGAATGATAAAATGTATCTTTTTTATATGCTTTTGGATATTATTGCCTATTCAAGTCTCCCCTTTATTAGCATGTATTTGGTTCAGCAATCGATTCAAATGCTGGAGGAAGGAGCAGAGTTTCGGGTGTTTCTGCCCGTTGTCTTAGGATTTATTGCAGCTTATTGTGCTGTGAGCTGCCTGCACAGTTATTTGAATTACAAGCGGGATCTGCACGCCAACGTAATTTCCTTTCGATTATATCAAAATCTTTTTGAAAAAACGTTATCCATCGACTATGAAATGCTTTTGGATAAGGACATCCAAGAAAAAAAAGAACTCGCGCAAAGAATCATTGTGAACAACCAGTTTTCTCAAATCGTCAATAACTTTCATAATTTCATATCGAAAGTAATCATTTTGGTCGGACTGATCGCCGTTTTATCGCAAATTGACTTTTGGATACTGATTATTACGCTTGCGATTGTTATGGTAAATACGGCCGTCGCGAGATACAGAAATAAATTTCGCCGTTCGATCGACGTGGATTTGAATCCGCTTCAACGACGGGTGGCATACTTTTTTAATATAGGCTCTTCTTTTTCTTTTATCAAAGAAATCAAGACCTATAAAATGGAAAAGGAACTTCTTAGCCGGTACTCTGCCACACAAAGTGATATATGCAAGGGGCTCGATAAAACGATTCATTTGTCTCTTGCCGGATACATCATTGCCAACGTGATGAATCTTTTGCTGGACGGAGTGGCGTATACATATCTGGGTTTTCGTGTGCTGGTCCGCAATAATCTGAGCATTGCAAATTTTTCAATGTTTTTGAATGCAATTTATAATTTTAATTCTTCCGTGGGAACCATTGTCGGAGCTTTTGAAAACATGTCTGCCAACGGACGTTACTTACAGGATTATTTTGATTTTATGGCCTTAAAGACGATGAGAGACAAAGCAGGGAATGAACTGAATGAACTTCCTGAAAGCAAGTCCTATTCTTTCGCCTTTGACAACGTAAGCTACCGCTATCCGCATCAGGAAAATTATGCTTTGCGCAATGTAAGCTTCGTCATTGGATCGAATGAAAAGATTGCGATTGTCGGAGAAAACGGGGCAGGAAAAACGACGTTGACCTTGCTTCTGATGCGCATGGTTGAACCTACTGAAGGGAAAATACTGCTCAACGGCGTCGACATCCGTGAATATGACGAGCGTGAATATCGAAATTTGTTTTCAACTGTTTTTCAAGACTATAAGCTGTTTTCCTTTACCATTCAGGATAATATTACGGCATTGAATGATGTGAATACTTTGCAGATGGAAAGTGCAATAGACCGTTCTGGAATAAGGAAAAAAATTTCTGCTTTAGATAAGGGCGTAAATACCTATATTGATAAGCTTTATGATAACGACGGCGTGATCCTGTCCGGCGGAGAATCTCAGCGTCTTGCTATCGCGAGGGCGCTTTATAAGGACGCGCCGATATATGTGCTGGATGAGCCGACTGCGGCTTTGGACCCGAGAATGGAAAACGAAATTTATATGAAATTTAGGGACATTACGGAAGAAAAAACGACGTTCTATATTACGCACCGGCTTGCCAGTACACATTTCTGCGACCGCATTATTGTGTTAAAGGATGGAGAGATAGAAGAAATAGGGAGCCATTCCGAGCTTATGCGCAGCGGCGGCTATTATGCGGAGCTATATAACATGCAAGCACAATACTATATGGAAAATCCGGAGGGTGTTGCGGAGGGCTGACGGATGCGGAAAATAAGAATTGTTATTGTTGACAGCGGGGTGAGACTGGATCACCCTGCTGTGCAGGATCATCATCCCGTGGTTGTTCGATACAGCGGACTCAGGGAGGGTGAGGGTGATTGCGGACATGGTACGGCGATTTATAACATTGTCAAAAAAACAGAAAGCTTTGCTGATATTATCAATTTTCAAATTACAAATAAGGATGGAGAAATCTGTGAGGAAACACTTCTGTCCTGCTTGAATACGATCAAGGAAGAGTATGATGCTGATATTATCAATCTCAGTTTGGGTTTGAGTTTATGCGATGATTTGACACAATTGCGGCAGACTTGCGACGAGCTGAGTAAAAAAGGCGTCGTTATTATCAGTGCTTTTGACAACATGGGTGCAATTTCCTATCCAGCTGCTTTTTCCAATGTGATTGGCGTGACTTCGGTAGATTTATGCAGAAAAGTCAGCGATTTTATCGTTTTTTCGGATGATGTTATTAATATTGGAGCGAATGGAAACTTACAGAGACTGGCTTGGAATGCTCCAGACTACATTTTCTTTCATGGAAACAGTTTTGCCTGTGCACATGTTACTGTGCAGGCGGCATGGTTTATGTCGGAGGGCGCCGCGACTTTTTCTGAAATCATGAGTCGATTTAGAGAAATATCATTGCAGATTGCTTTTAACGATCAACAGCACACGAAAAAAACACGGCCTTTTGAAATAAAAAGAGCGTCCATTTTTCCATTCAACAAGGAAATGCACAGTGTGGTTCGGTTTTATGATCTGCTGCCGTTTGAAATTAGTGGTGTGTATGATATTCGCGAGTCCTCCCGTGTCGGTTCGACTACTGATCATATTATGAAAGCAGATGTAAAATCTTTTCCAATCAAAAACGTAGATAAGATGGAGTGGGACTCCTTTGATACGGTAATACTGGGAAATATTCCAGCTCAAAACGCACACCTGCTTTCTAAGGCGAGGGAAAAGATTGTCGAAAAGGCAATATTGTTGGGGAAAAATATCTTTTCATTTGACGACTTAAAAAAGAACTGTCATTATGAGAAGCTATATTGTCCTACGGTTGACCACTCCGATGTTCCTGCGGAACGCTTAGGAAAACTATATAGAATTTCAAAGCCTGTCATAGGGATTTATGGGACAAGTTCTAATCAGGGAAAATTTACTTTGCAATTAGAATTGCGAAAAAAATTTTTGGAAAGCGGATACGTTGTTGGGCAAATAGGAACGGAGCCAAGTGCTCAATTGTTCGGCATGGATTATACATATCCGATGGGTTTTAATAGTGGGGTATATATTGACGGTCATGATGCTGTTGCATATTTAAATGAATGTATCCATTCTTTATGTATAAAAAATTGTGAAGTTATCGTTACAGGGTCTCAAGCCTCCGTGTTACCATATGATATATGCAATAAAAGTATGTTCCCGTTGAAGCAGTTTAACTTTTTGATGGGGACCCAGCCGGATTGTATGATACTCTGTATAAATCCATATGACGATATAGATTATATACGGAGAACTATATTTTTTTTAGAATCCAGTGTGGCTGGGAAGGTCATCGGGTTATGTATTTATCCAATGAATTATAAAAGTGATTGGACTGGAATGTATCATCAAAAGGAATTATTATCTGAAACGGAAATTGAATTTTTCAAAACTATGTTTTCGCAGGAATTTAATATTCCGAGCTATCAATTAGGGAGCGCTGCGGATATTGCCTCTTTATATGAAGATGTGGTTGCTTTCTTCTCGCATTAATATGTGGTGACGAATATGAAAAATAAAGTTCCGTTAAACATACTTCCGTCTATATTAAATATAAAAAAAGCATCTTATATTAACAAGCATCCTTTGTATGATATTTCTTCTAAACTATCGTTATATATTCACTTCCCATTTTGTATGAATTCCTGTTTGTTTTGTCCTATTCAAACTGTTCGATATGACCCTTCGTTGGTAGAGATATATATAAAATCTTTGAAAAAAGAAATTGCTGGTTGTTTTAAAATGATAGGTCGCCATAGGGTAGACAATATTCATTTTGGTGGGGGAACCCCTTCTTTAATAAAGGAGGAAGAAATAGAGGGGATTTTAAATATTATTCGAGATTATGCCGATATCGAGAATGCAGAGATTCTGCTTGAAGCACATCCTAAATTTATATCTAATTCAATGATTGACTATTTATCAGGTCTGAGAAACTGTACAATAAACTTTGGTATCCAAAGCTTGAACGATGAGATCCTATCTTCCATGAAACGTCAGTGCAGTGGTATAGAAATACTGCGGAAAATCGATTTTGCCAAAGAAAGAGTAGGTACAATAGGAATTGACTATATCTCTGGCTGGCCGACGTCAAATTATAAGATAATAACGGAGGATATAAAATACATTGAATCCATGGAGCCGGATCATATTTCTCAGTATCCGCTTTATTTAACTTCTTGTTTAGAAAATCTCTACTTGCATAATAATGGAGAAAAGTTTAAAATAAAAACGGCCCAGTTAAGTCAATACTGTGAAAACAGATTTTCAAGTCTTGGCTATCACCGTTACGCGATATTTTACTATCAAAAAAAGGGCTTTTCTCATAAATACGGCAGAAATCAACTTGATGGAGGGAAATGGATTGGTTTTGGAGCAAGCGCTTATTCCTATATTGGAGATGCAGTATATGTTAATTCCAATATTCCTGAATATATAAAGGGAAATTTTATATCTAACCAATACAACCTTGATCACACCGGACGCTTAATTTGGAACATTATATATGATTTTAGGAAGACTGACTTAAATAAAAATAATTTTATACGCAAATATGGCAAATTAATTGAACATCCTATGGATGAGATTATAAAAATTTTTTTGGAAAAACAATATATTGCATCGGAAAAAGACATATCACTGACATGGAACGGTATCGTAAATATTATGGATGTAGAGGAAACAATAAATAATATATTTGAACCTAAGGAGCCTAATAAACAATGAAACATATACTTCCTGTAGAAAATCCGGTTATTACACATGACCCGCCTGCCGCGAATCTCTTTTCTATACTGGGTACCAATCCGAATACAGAAAGCTGGATCATGAATCATTTTGTCAATATTTATATCCATAAGGATGAAATCTTTGACAATTTTTATGACCGAAATGCGTTTTTCTATGGCTGTCCATGGATACAGGTCGTACAGATTCGCCGTGAAATCGTTTTGCGCATTTGCAGTCGGATCATAGATTATGTAAAAGCATTGATTGATGAGGGCTTTTATATATATTGCATGGGAAATACGGAGCATATATCTGCGTATCATAATACGGAATATTGGGCACATAACTTTATGATATACGGGTACGACGATACGAGCCAGACATTTTATTTTTCGGATTTTTTTGAAAACGGCAAATATAAGAGAGAAATCTGTTCCTATGATGAGATGGAAAAAGCACTCCAAACGGCGCAAATGAACCGGCATTTTGTCAATCTGATATACGGCATGAAGCTCAAAGAGATTGAGTACAAATTTGAAGTGGATATGCTTTTGGAAAAACTGACGGATTATCTTAGCTCAGTCAACTTGTTTTGTAAATACAGAACGCGGATGGATGAGGAATTTTACAGCAATAAGGGCGGGAATGCGTATTACTATTTCAGCTATGCCGAAATGAAGGAGCTGTATTTTTTCGGGCATTCCTTTTATGATAAGCTTGCAGATATGGCAGAAAAGAGGTCTGCAAGGCTGAAGCGTCCGCTTGATTTGCTATATGAACATAAGCTTCTCATGAGCAAACGGCTCGATTTTCTGTGGAAAAATCAATATATGACGGACTCTGACTATTATAAGCTTAAAACAGCGTATGATGATGTGGTCAAATTTTCCTTGATTACGAGAAACAAATATTTGAAAGATCAAATACGTTCTTCTGTTTCATCTCAAAAATCTTTGAAAGAAAGGATTTTGGAGGTGCAGGAGAAGGACCGGGTTTGGATGGAAAATTTGATAAAAGCATTGAATCGATAAAAAAACGCTGGATGCAAAACAGAATCATTGTTTTATATAGAAAAAGTTTTCTAAATCCATATTAACAATCTTGTTTTCATTTGCTATGGCAATAAAGCTGTTTGTGAAAAGCGTACATTGGCAGCGTTGATCTCTTCTGAAATTCAAAGTAATCTCTAAAAAGTCCAGAAATACGGGCATTTCATGGGATATGAGAGCTCAGCTTGCTACTCATTTACTACTTTTACGGAGAAAGCCTTGATGTGCGCTTTTCTGTGATACGGTCTGGACACCGACATATGAAGCTGATGCGGCACATCGGCAGAAGAACCGAAACATGACAATTTCATACAGCGGCTATATGGCGGCGTTTCTCACTCCCTGCATGGGAGAACAGGGACGCCGCTTTTTATACGGAAATTTTGTTTTTCTCATCCTTATTTCATTGACAGCGCGTTCCAAATGTGATATAATATTCAAAAATGGTTTCGTATTGATAGAAAAATCAACCAAAAACGATGTATGCGGGCGTGGCGGAATGGCAGACGCGCTGGTCTTAGGAACCAGTGGGCAACCGTGCAGGTTCAAGTCCTGTCGCCCGCACCAGCCGGCAGTGCCGGCACCCAATTATCGGTGTTGTCAATGCAGCTTTAAGCCTTATCACACGATGGCGGGAGTTTATTTATCATTATTCACTGCGCCGAAATAGGAGGCTGCTCTGAATGCAGCTTGGACTTGCGCGTTATACCTCGTGTTGGCTCGACAAGAATATTGTGAAACAGCAGATTGATTTTTTGACCTGCTGTTTTTTGTTCAAAACCCAATCTGTGAAAGATATCGTTTTGTGGGAGGATATTATGGAAATTGAAGTGAAAAAGCTTACTCCGGCGTTATTGAGCGATTGGCTTGAATATTTTGATAATACCGCTTTTTCCGATGAGGATGAATGGCCGGGTTGTTATTGCATGTGCTACCATTGGAACGAAAGACTTGACAGGCGAAATGATTGGGGCGAGACGCTTGAACAGGTTTACAGAAAGACCGGCAAAGCGGATAACCGCGCCCGCGCGATTAGATTGATTCAAAACGGGGGCATGCAGGGATATTTGGCTTATCACGCCGGAAAAGCGGTCGGCTGGTGCAACGCCAATGATAAACGCAATTATCATACGGTTCTGAGCAGCCTTTTTGATGATGCGGAGGATACGGAAAAAGTAAAATCCGTCGTTTGTTTTTGCATTGCCAAGGAGATGCGGAACAAAGGCATTGCGACAAGACTGCTTGAAAAGGTCTGTGAGGACGCCGCTTACGAAGGCTATGAATATGTGGAAGCCTATCCATACAGCCACGGGCAGGACCACGATTTTCACGGACCATTGACCATGTATGAAAAGCGGGGATTTATACGGATTGGCCGGCAGGAGGACTGTATCATCATGCGGAAGAATTTACGGTAACGCTTGCGATTTTATGTTGGGAATGAAATCGGGGAGAAGCAGGTGGATGAAATGACAAAACAATGCTTGACTGTTTTTTTAGTTCTGCTTATTTTCTTGAATGGCTGCGCAAATTCTAACATTCGTTTGGAAAAATCCCGATATCCGGAGGATGCTTTTGAGGTGCAGGACTGCACCGCGCCTTTGAAAGACGGGAAAAGCACGGTTTTGGAAAACGACAATCGGATAGAAGCGTATCGGTCGCGTTATGGACTTGGCACATGTCATTCTTTTGAAGGGAAACAGACAGTCATTCTGTTTTTTATGGATGACGATGAAAGTGCATGGGATGAAGAAGAGGTCGCCGGGTTTACGGAGAAGCGGATTTTTCCCGCGCTGGCTTTTTTGCAGGAGCAGTCCGAGAGTTGGGGCGTGGATTTGTCATTTGAAGTGAAACGGTATTCCACGGCGCTTTCCGAGGGACTGGACATGACTTATAAGGGAACGGTGATCAAGGATCTTACTGTTTCGGGCTCGACCAAGGATTTGCCTGAGCAGGTCGCTGCGATTTTGGGCTTTGCTTCGGGCTTGGAGCTGCTCGCGGCGCTTATGGAGGAATACGGGACCGACAAGATTATCCCGCTTATGCTGATCGATAAAGACGGGACATCTTACGCACGAACTCAGCTTTCCGAGCAAATTGTCGATCATATGGAGCATGCCGTCGTTTTCACCGATCCCTTGGGGTATCAATCGGGAAGCTGGCTTTGGAGTGGGTCCGCTACGGTCGCTCATGAAATTTTGCATTTGTTCGGCGCCGAGGATTATTATAAGCCTTATGATCGGCTGGTGCTTGCTGAAAAATATTATATAAACGATATTATGTTATTGGACAGCTATCGGCTCTCGCGCTTGGATATCGGTGCGTACACCGGTTATTGTATCGGCTGGACCGATCAGATACCGGAAATATGTTATGACAAAAGGTGGTATCCGGAAGAATAGAACTGGAATGCCCTCTGAAAGAAAACACCGCGGCTTTGCCGCGGTGTTTGTATTGTGAAATTCACTCGATTTTTATGTATCTTCCTCATCCGACGGCTGCCAAGCCTGCCCGAACTTCACGTCGCGGAACAGCGCGGCGATTCCCGTGATCTGTTTGAGCCTTAGAATCTCGTCCTTGTCCATACCGAGGTGCTTTGATATCCATTCGTCGGAGCGGCCAAGCTCATGGAGCTCCTTTACAATATTGCTCATCAGATCCACATCGTGGCTGCCGCGGGCACGGTTATGGCGGATGGTGCTGGCCATTCGCTTATCAAGCGGCTTGTTGATGACGGAAACCGGAAGCAGCCCATGCTCCCGCTCGTAAATATCCGGATAATCCAGCATGATTTGATAACGATGAAACCCGTCTACGATCAGATAATAATCTTTCGCCTTTGAATAATAACAGACTATCGGCATGGTATACCCATCCTCTTTGATGCTTTCATATAGCAGCTTCATCTCCGTGGGAGCGACTTTGTTCGGATTGTAGTTATTGGGTTTTACCTTTTCAATGGGGACGGCTATTACATTGTAAACGGGACTTTTATATTCCATAATCAAATTCCTCAATGCTTTCATATTTGCGCCGGATGGCATCCAAACGCTTTTGCTGCTGCCGGGAGAGCCCGAATCCCATATACCGACAGGTGTGGTCGTTTTTTAAAATGCAGAAGCACATTCTCTTCCAGCTGGGAATATCCTTAGAGGCTTTGATGTCATCCGTATGGTCCGGAATCGCTCCTACGAAAACGATGCGGGATTTCTTGTTCAACGTATAGTTGGAAACGCCGTTTCGTTTGATGTGATAACCGTGCTCCTCCAGCTCCCGGATGACCGATTCATCCAAGCCTCCTCCTGTGTTGTGCCAAAACTGGATGGAGGTGTTGAATTTTCTGATGTAATTGTTTTTCAGCTTCGGCGGCAGCGTATCCAAAAGAAACAGCGTATAGGATTTCCATGTGTGACCCTCGGGCAGCGTGATGCCGCGGTATCCCATCGCTTTGGTGTGACCGTAAATGGAGGCAAAATTGGCACCCTGTACCCGTCCCACCAGCCTCACCCATATTTCGGGATCGATCACCCGATATAGATTAAGCGCGTCCTTGGAATAATCGTTGAACGGGGATGCTACCCGCATCTGGGAAACCTTGAGTCCGGCTTTATAATAGAGATCGTAAAGGCGGTTATAGTCGTAATCAAACAGATAATTTGCGTGCCATACGTCGTTGACGGACCAGTCATACAGCGGGGAGGCGCACCAGACGTCTTTAAATTGATTGCTGATCCAGCATCTATTTTTGTAGCCGTACTTTTTATTCAGAAAGCCGCTGTACCGTTGAAGAGATTCGTCGGCTCTCATGCCGAGCAGACATACGGTTTTTTTCTCGCCATGCGCGATACGGTACCATCTGCCGAATTGCTTCGCGAGGTCCTCCTGCGGCATCCGATAGGTATAGGTAGTCATGACGTTGTGCTCCAAATTCACGACGTATTCCTTTTGCGGCATCGGACGCACCCAATCCTCTTTTTTGGTGTCATCCCACGGGTACCAATACATTTCATAATTGCTGAGGGCGGTTCTTGTCGCCATGGGCAGACAAACCCAATACGGCTCTACCTGATCCTTGATCCGCTCGAACGTGCGCTCCACATATTCCGTTGTGACCGTGTATTGCGCTTCAAAGTCCTGATGGAATACGCCGAGCGTTTTCTCCGGATAATACCGGTTCCGGAAATCGATCGTCAGGTTCAGCAAGAGTCCGCTGTCCTTTCCGCCCGAGAAGGAGACATAGATGTTGTCAAATTCCTCAAAGAGGAACCGCAGCCGCCCTAAAAGGGCTTCATATACATTTTGTTCCAAATATTCTCGTTTCATTTTGTCTAATTTTGATAAATATTATCTACTTTCGTCGATTTTATACTTATTTATTATAGTCATTTTCAGCCTAATTACAAGGCTTAAATTGTAAATTGGATACTTTGACGAAATTGACGGATTCAAGTAGTTGGGCTTCATGAGAGCGCCTATTTTCAACGAATTTTGTGAAAAGTGTTGACGTGCCAAAAAATACATGCTATAATAAAAAAGCGCAGACGATTCGGCGTTGCTTAGACGACGAACCGCCGGTCGGCATATAAAATTTTTATCGCAGATAGGGGAGCATAGCTCAGCTGGTCAGAGCGCACGGTTCACATCCGTGAGGTCACAGGTTCGATCCCTGCTGTTCCCACCATAAAAACCACCGAAAGGGTACCCGATTGGGGCGCCGCTTTTTGTGGAGAGGACAATCGCCCGTTATCTTCGTAAGCAAAGGATAGCGGGCGATGTTTTTTTATTATAGAGGCCGGACGCTTAATTTGTGCAAGCGCTGTCTTTCAATCTTCTCCATATTCCATAAATTTCGCAATTTGCGTGTTCTTCATTTGGGTAATATTCGGGCAAGAGCTTTTGCAGTCGCTCCGCGTCTTTTCTTTTATCAAAAAGCCCATATGGATTCAGCCTTCCGCTTGCCGATATGGCATCTGAAAAGTGGGGACAATTTGTAAGAGCGCTGATTTCCGTTTGAGCCTCTGCAAGGTCATAACCGCAGAACGCGAAACCGTCAAGTGCCGGGCGTTTTTTCCCCTTTTCAAGGATGAAAACGGCAAGAATCTGTTCGTTTTCCGCAAGAGCGGTTTTTTCATCAAAAGTCTTCCTTTCGTTGTAAGGGAAAAGCGCGCAGTCCACAGAAATAATTTCTTCAATGTTATTATTTCCCCGGTAATTTGGAAAATCTTTGGTGAAAAAGCGTCGGCAAATATAGAAATTGACATTTGACATTGGCAAAATTCTCCGTAAAATTATGTTTATTGTAGATTCATGATATCAAAATTATAAACTATAAGCAAGGGAAAAAGACTTGCTTTTATTTTAGAATAAAACCACCGATTCGGTGGTTTTCTTTGTTTTAACAGACGGGGACGATAAAGTGTGTGAAAAGCGAGTGTTCGGCGGCGGAAAAGGGTATTGTAGGCGCAGAAGCCAAAGCGCCGGCGTTCCATCATTTGTAGATTTTCGCCGTTTCATTATAGATTTTTGTAATGGCTTGCAGGATGTCGTTATGTCCGAAATCCTTGTGGTACAGAATATTGATTCCGCGTATCATGCTGAGATTTTCGATCGGCAGGGCGGTGATTTTTCCTTTTTTCAGCTCGTCGAGACAGGCGCTGTGCGCGAGAATGGAGATTCCCATGTCCTTGCGGATGAGGTCCTTGATGGTGGCGATGTTATCGACTTCGAGCACCACGTTGAAGTCGTCGATGGACATGCCGAGGCTTTCGAGATGAGACATAAACAGATTGCGGGTGCCCGAATTCGGGAGCCGCAGAATCATTTTTTCTTTTTTGATGTCGGCAAGCGTCACGGTATTCTTTTTCGCGAGCGGATTGTTGTTCGACACCACGCAGACGATATAATCCGTGTCGAGAAGCTGGGCGCTGATTCTGGGGTCGTTGATATTGCCCTCGACGATTGCGAGGTCCAGCTCATAATTGGAGAGCATATCATAAAGATTGTTTATTGTATCAGTTATAATTGTTATGCTTATGCCGGTGTTTGCGTTTCCGTATTTGGCGAGCACCTCGGCGATGACGCTGCTTTCCGCGGTATGTGTGATTCCCACCCGGATTTTGGTCATGTGCTTTTCCTCATCGGAGATCGCCTGCTGCATTTTCTCATACAGCGCCTTGATGCGCTTGGCGTATTTGATTGCAATTTCCCCTTCGGCCGTCAGTTTCAGCTCCCCTTTGCTGCGGTGGAAGATTTTGATTCCGAGGTCCTGCTCAAGCAGGGCGATGTGATGGCTGACGGCAGGCTGTGTGAGGGACAGCTCCTCGGCAGCCCTTGTGAAGTTCTTTTTTTCATATACGGTTAACAGGGTTTCCAGCTTGATATCCAACATTTTCTATTCACCATTCCTAAAATTTATGGATGCAAAAAGAATTATAATTTGCATTTATGATAAAAACAGTATATCATGATAACAGAACAAAAGCAAGATAAAAACGAAAAAGGCCGGAATGCCTGTACTGAACTCGGTTTTCGGCTTATCTTCAACAGCGGCGGAGCCATATCTTCGCTGCTGGTCGTTTTTTATATAAGGATTTATGCCGTTCTTGCCGGCTTATCATATATTTTATTGCCGTCATGTTCACGGCAGAACGGGGCTTATCATGTTAACAAATTTTCTGGATCGGTTTTCGCCCGGAACGGCGATTCTGATTACCTTGTCGATTATTCTTCTTTCCGGCTTTCTTGTCACAAGGCTGACGAAGCTTTTAAAGCTTCCGAACGTCAGCGGCTACATCATCGCCGGAATCCTCATCGGCCCGCATCTTTTGAATTTGGTGCCGCAGAACATCGTGGACAATATGAGCTTTGTCAGCGATATCGCGCTTGCTTTCATTGCATTCGGGATCGGACGCTTTTTCAAAAAGGAAACGCTGAAAGAAACCGGGGCTTCGGTCATCGTAATCACGCTTTTGGAAGCGCTTCTTGCGGGCGTGCTGGTCACGGTGGTCATGTATTTCTGCTTCGGGCTTGACCTCATGCTGTCCTTGCTGCTCGGTGCGATTGCAACGGCAACCGCTCCCGCGAGCACGCTCATGACCATCAACCAGTATCATGCGCGCGGCAAATTCGTCAGCGTGCTTTTGCAGGTGGTGGCGCTGGACGACGTGGTGTGTCTGCTCGTATTCAGCATTGTGGCGGCCATTGTGAATGCCGTGGAAACCGGCAGCGTATCCGCGGCGAGCGTGCTTCTCCCGATTGCCTATAACATCGGCGCAATGATACTGGGAGCCGTGTTTGCACTGATTCTGACAAGACTTCTCAGCAGTCCGAAGCGCAGCATGGACAACCGGCTGATTCTCGCGATTGCGATGCTTTTGGGACTTTCCGGACTTTGCTCGATTTTCGATATATCGCCGCTGCTTTCCTGCATGATTTTCGGGGCGGTTTACATGAACATGACGCGGGACGACGAGCTGTATCGTCAGATCAACAACTTCACGCCGCCCATTATGTCGATTTTCTTTGTCTTATCCGGTATGAACCTCGATGTCGGTGCGCTTTCCGCCTTCGGCATCGTCGGCATCGTCTATTTCCTTGTGCGCATTGTCGGCAAATATCTCGGCGCATATCTCGGCTGTCTTGCCGTGAAATCGGAAAAGCCGATCCGGAATTATCTCGGCGTGGCGCTGATTCCGCAGGCCGGCGTCGCCATCGGACTCGCGTATCTTGCCAAGCGGATTCTGCCGGACGAGATCGGCAATCTTCTCATGACAATTATTCTCGCTTCCTCCGTTTTGTATGAGCTGATCGGTCCGGCATGCGCGAAGTTTGCGCTGATTCGCTCCGGCGCAATCAAAAAAGAAGCGCTTAAAGGAGGCGGGAAGCCGTCGAAAGCTTCAAAAGCCTCGGCCGCACCGGTGTCGGAACCGACGCTCACAGCGCCTGAGGGAACTGTGGAAGTACCTGTGATGTCAGAGGCAACCGCAGAAGTGCCTGTGGTGTCGGCTGCATCCGAGCAGTCGGCGGCGTCCGAGGAACAGACGCCGGTGCCGTGAACGGGGAAGCAGCCGAGTGATTTCCCGTCGGTCTGCGGAGTTGACAACTTGACGAAAGTTCTCTTTTCTGAAAAATGTGAAAACGGGCGTTCCCTTGAAAAAGGAAACGCCCTTGTTTATTTTTTCTTTTCGGGCATGTGTTTTTTCTTTTTGGCAACCGAAAAGCCGAAGCTGCCGAGCTTTTGCCCAAGCTCAAAATATTCCCCGTGCGCGTAAGCGCAAAGTCCGGCTTTGTCAAGCCGGAGCTTTCCCGAACGGTCGATCAAGGTCTCATCTACGCTGATCTGCACGATGTCCGCGATGAACATGTCGTGAGAGCCGAGCGGGACGACATGATCCACCCTGCAATAAATCGAGAGAGGCGCTTCCGTGATGGCAGGGCACATGAAGCTTTCACTGTATTCCGGCGTCAGACCGCACGCCGCATATTTATCTACCTTGCGTCCTGTGCGCATACCGCAGAAGTCTGCGGCGCGGACGAGCTCACGGCTTGTCAGGTTCACGACAAATTCGCCGCTTTCCTTTATCAGGGGATAGGAATACCTTTCCGGACGGACGGATATATATGTCTTGGGAGGATGTGTGCATAAAATGCCTGTCCACGCGACGGTAATGATATTGGGCTTGCCGTCCTTTCCGGCGCAGGATACCATGGCCGGCGGTACGGGCGCGGTGAGTGCGCCGGCTTTCCATATGATTTTTGACATGTAAAATTCCTTTCTTTTGGATTTTATTTGAAAAAGGTTGTTTTTTTGATTGGATATACTGAACAATCGCAGACGGGCAAATTCGACAAAATAGACAAATTTATTTGCCGGATATCAAAGGAGATTGACTTTTTTTACGAATCGCGCTATAATATATTTTGTATCAGATATAAAATTTTCGAATGCTTTATGTAAATTTTAAATTTACTTAGACATTCGCTGCGGGAGGTTTTCACCGATACGGATGCTTTTGCCATTATAAAAGAATTATAACATATTTTTAATTTATTTGGTAGATGATTTTTTAAAATGAATCTATTATTAAAGGGGAGACGATTGTGTCACAGCATGCGAAAAAAATATTGGTGAGAGCTCTTTGCGGCTTTCTTGCCTTGCTTTTGGTGCTCGGTTGTGTTGCCATGCTTGTGTATATTTAAATGTATTGGCGCGGCCGGCGAGTTGCCGGACAACCGGAATTTATAGCTGAAATATGGGGGAGGGGATTTTGATGAGAATAAAAAGAGCTGCGGCACTTCTGCTTGCGGTGATGCTTGTGCTGACGCTTATGCCGGTCTTGGTGCAGGCGGAGGATTCGTGGGTGCTTGACAAGCTTGCCGACGAGGATTCCGGCTATAAACCGATTCCTCTTTTGATTATCAAAATAAATTACGATGCTGACGGAGACGGGAAGGACGGATTTGATCTGAATCTCGGCTCCGACGTTTTGAAAAAGACCGGAGAGCAGTGGACGCATACGGCGGATTCCTATTGGAACGAAATCTGCTTCTCCGACACCGGCAAATCGCTTAAAAATTATTATAAAGTGATATCGAACGGAAGCTTTTACTTTTATCCTGCGGAGGAAACCTATGCGAGTCTTTCTGCGGGAGGCAGGGAAAACGACGGCGTTGTGACGGTCACGATTCCCTATAAGCATCCGCAGAGCGCGACGGGAAATGTTTCCACGGAGGATTACAGCTCCCGAATTGCCGCGCTGAAAGCCGCGGACGAATATGTGGATTTCGCAAGCTTTGATAAAAACGGCGACGGGGTCGTCAGCTCTGCGGAGCTTGCCGTCGTATATGTCTGCGGCGGCTATGAATATTCCTCTGCTTATAACGGAAGCAATCGGGATCTGTTTGCCGTGCATGCGCATTACACCTCCGGCTCCGGCTGCGAGCTTGACGGCGTGATGGTCCAGAACGGCGGTTTTGTCAGGGTCGGGGAGTACGGAAGCAGTACCGAGGGCATCACGATGGGAACCATCGCACATGAGCTGGGCCATTTTCTCGGCGCGGCGGACCTCTATGATACCGACCACAACGGCAACGGCGTCAAATGGAACTACGCCTCCAATTTGTCACTGATGTCGAGCGGCAGCCATAACAGCTATACCGGAGAAAGAAGCGGCACAAGCCCTTCTTATCTTGATCCGTATCATGCGATCGAGCTCGGTTTTGTAACGGCGCAGACGGCGCTTGACGGTACATATACGCTGTATTCGAGACAAAGCAGTGCGGGCACCTACAATATCATCAAGGTAAATACACCGGACCCCGGTGAATATTATCTGATCGAAAACCGGAACGGCGATATCGAAAACAGCATGTTTGATGCCATCGACAGCGGTGCGAGGGGAATCGTCATTTGGCACATTGATGAATATTCGATCACAAAAGGCCGCATCAATAACGAAGGAAGCGGCCACGACCCGGGGATTGCTCTCTTGGGGGTAAACAGTCTTTCCGTTCCGTATGGATTTTTCTACAACGAGAGAGCCAATGAGCGGTATTATACCTTTGACAGCGGTAAGTATAAGTTCCCGATCAGCGGAACCGCCTATACGAGTCTCACGGAGGAGGAGGCTGCGGAATACGGCTTGAAAATTGAGATTATTTCCGAACGCGGAGATGAAATGCAGATCAAGGTGACCGGCGCCGCGGCACTGCCGCCCACGCTGAATCTGACCTCGGTGTCCAAGACTACCTCCGAGCTTACGTTCAAAGCGAAGATCAGGGATTTGAACGGCGGAAGCGTGACCTCCTGCGGCTTGATCCTTTCCACAAAAGAGGATTATCTGTCGGATCCGAACGCCAAAATTGTATCTTTGAAGCCGGATGAATACGGATATTTTTCCTATACCTTTGAAGACCTTTCGGAAAACACCAAATATTTCTGTACGGCATTTACGGAGGGAGACAGCGGCAGAAGCGAAAAATCCACAATCGGATATACGGCGGCCGTTCCGGTTCCGAGGGATTATTATGTTGCGCATCTTTATATGGGCAAAACAGCCGCGGAACGCTCCTATGATGTCAATCTGAAACCGGGCGATACGATTCCGGATGCGGTCACAAGATCCATGAAAAAAAGCGGATATCTTTTCGGCGGCTGGTATCTGGATGAGAATTATACCGAGCGTTTTGATTTGAATTCGACGCAGACCGAGCTTGCCGATATCACGCTGTTTGCCAAATGGATCGACGAAGAGCTTGCCGCCGTGCTCACGATTCATAACGCCACCTCGCGCTACGGAATGACGTTCGCGACGGAGGTCGGAGATACGTTCGTCGTGCCGGATATTGTGGATAGGGCGGGATATACTTTCGCCGGCTGGTATATAGATGAAGCCCTGACGACCTTATACGATTTCGGTACGGCAGCGGAAAACACAGACGGTGTCGATATTTATGCGAAATGGGTCAAAGACGAATCCGAGCCTCCGGAAACGACGGCAGACCCGCCGGATACTGCGGAAACCACCGTACCTGCGGAAACGACTGCTCCGACGGAAACAACATCGGATGGTCCGGCGACCACCCCCGCAGTGACGCCTGATAAAGGCGGACATACGGGACTGATTCTTGTTATTGCGGCGGCGGTCGTGATTGCGGCCATCGCAGTGATATATATTCTTTTTAAGAAAAAGCAAAACCATAAAAACGAAAAGGAGTAAGTGATGAAAAACAGAACTGTAAGAATTTTGGCCGCAGCCCTTGCGGCGATATTCATGGTCCTTATGCTTCCAATCGGTGCGTCTGCGGTCAATCTGATTGCAACGAACCCTTCGCAGGCGGACGAGGGCTATGAATATACCGGCTGGAGTGATATTCCGCTTTTGGTAATCAAAATCAACTACAGACCGGAGGGTGCAGACCCTACGCTGATCAAAACAACAGACGACACCTATTGGTATGAGATGCTTTTCGGAGACGGAGAGAAAAGCATGAAGTCTTTCTTTGAGACCGCTTCCGACGGGAATTTCCGTTTTACGCCGGCCAAAGAAAACTATGTGAATGAAAGCCATAAAAACGTGGCGAACGACGGCATCGTCGAGGTGACCGTCAATACAAATCACCCGGGCGGAACGAACCGCGGCGAGGTCGGCGCGGCCATTGCCGCCGCCGCTGAATTTGTGGATTTCAAATCCTTTGACGTCGACGGCAGCGGCTCGGTGGAAAAAGACGAGCTCGCGATTGCTTTTGTCTGCGCGGGCTATGAGGCGACACGTTCGACCAAAACGCCCAACAACCACGCTTTTTATTTGGGAGCTACGTTGACGGCGGGTGGAATCTCCATGTCGGGCGGCTATATCAAGGTCGGTGAGATGATGAGCGACACGACACCGCTGACGGTCGGCACCTTCTGTCATGAGCTTTCTCACTATCTCGGCACGGTTGACCTCTATACCAGCAAGAGCTGGGGCGGCGCCAACTCTCCGGCCGGCAAGGTTTCCGTCATGGCCGGCAACGGTTCTTCCGGTAAAAATACGGGAGAAGCCACGGGAGAAAGTCCCTCCTATCTTGATCCGTTTCATTTGACTGCTTTGGGCTTCTATCCCAGCACAACGATTGTCGACGGAGAGTATACGCTTTATTCCCGTCAGAGCACGGAGGGAAAATACAACATACTGAAAATCGAAACGCCGAATCCCAATGAGTATTATCTGATTGAGAACCGTTATTTCGACAACAGCTCGGCTCATTTTGACAGCGAAACGAACTATGACGGAACAAGGGGTATCATCATTTGGCATGTTGACGAGACCTACGCTACGCCGTTTGGCAGCGGAGGCAACGACGGCGCCGATATCGGCGTTGCCGCACTTGCACCGAGAAGAGAAGGCGCCGACCCTGTTTTCCCGGCAAATTCCGGTGTATTCGGTGTGAAAGGGCAGGTCTTTAACTGCGAGGACTATGCGTTCCCGTGGAGCGGAACCTGGCATACCACGCTCGGTGAGGTTTGGAATGACTTCTTCCAGCTGAAAATCGAAATTCTGACGGATGCCGGACACGAAATGAAAATCAAGGTTACCGGTACCAAGACGGCGGATTTCCCGACCGATGCGAGAGGCACTGTCGTGACATCCGACAGCCTGACGATGAGAGGGCAGATCACGGATACCAAGGGACAGACACTGACGGGTGTTACCCTGCAAATTTCCGATAAATATGATTATTCCAACATCTTGAGCTCGATCGACGTTCAGGTAGATGCGGACGGCAAATATGCCGGCATATTTGACAGCTTGACCTCCAAAACTTTTTATTATACGCGGGTGGTTTATCATTTTGAGGAAGGCGATTTCTATTATGACAGTGATGCTACCACAAAGAATCCTGTCGATCCCACGGTTTGCCTTGTCTCCTTCTTCCGCGCACTGACGGAAAACGACAAAGCCTTTGAGCAGAAGGTTGCTGTCGGCGAACCGATTGTCGTGAAATTCCCGATGAACAAAACAGGTTATGTGTTTGCCGGCTGGTATACAGACCCGGAGCTTACTCAATATTATGAGGTTTCCAATCCCAGCGAGGCGGGAGAGCTGGTTCTTTACGCGAAGTGGGTAGAGGCCGATAAAGCGGCGCAGCTGATTGTCAAGGGCGCAACGCTTGTCAACGACAAGGTCAATCCGGCGGGATATGCTGCGGTCGGCGAAACCTTCCGTGAGCCGGTTGTGACGGCACAGGAGGGCAAGAAGGTCGTTTGGTATGCGGACGAAGCCTGCACGACGCCGTTTGATTTCTCCAAGACGGTCGATTCCACGGATGCCGTCACGATTTACGCGAAGTATGAAGACGACATTCCGGAGGAAACGGACCCCCCCGTTACCACGCCCGAGGAGACGACGGCAGATACGGCGGACACAACGGCACCGAACGAAGAGACGCCGTCCGGTCTTTCCACCGGCGCGATTGTCGCTATTATCGCTGTGGTTGTCGTGATCGTCGTTGTTGCGGTGGTTCTTGTTGTAGTCAGGAAGAAAAAGAAATAATATTTGAGATTGCGCAAGCTTGTGAAAACCGGAGCGGGATACCGCTCCGGTTTTTGTCTGTTAAAACATCATATTTGACAGGAATGGCTTTTTTCGTTGACATTTTTGTGGGACTCTGTTATACTTGTGAATGAAAATTTTAGGAAGAGGTTGAAGCATGAAAAACTTTGATTTGTTTGGCGTTATGATCGACTGTTCCCGCAACGCGGTGCCGAATGTGGCGGGACTGAAACGTTTTTTTGATATCATCTCACAAATGGGATACAATTTGGCGATGCTCTATACCGAGGATACGTATGAGGTGGAAAAGGAGCCGTATTTCGGCTATAAGCGCGGTCGTTATTCGGCCTCGGAGCTGCGCGAGCTCGATGATTATGCGGCTTCCGTCGGAATCGAGCTTGTCCCGTGCATTCAGACGCTGGCGCATCTGAATGCGGCGTTCCGCTGGCGCGAATACCGGCAGATTCAGGATTGCGACGATATTCTTCTTTTGGATAACGACAGAACCTATGAGTTGATCGACCATATGTTTGCGTCCCTTTCGACTTGCATCCGTTCCCGTCGAATCCACATCGGGATGGATGAGGCGCACCGCGTGGGACTCGGCAAATATTTGGACGAACACGGCTTCTGCGACCGATATGCGCTTTTGCTCCGGCATTTGAATAAGGTTTGCGAAATCGCCCGTAAATACGGCTATGAGCCGATGATGTGGGAGGATATGTTTTTCCGTCTTGCCCACGGCGGTTATTTTATCAACCGTGAGCTTGATTTCCCACAGGAGATTATCGAAAAGGTTCCGGCGGATGTCACGATGGTATATTGGGATTATTACGCGGATACGGCTGAATTTTATGATCACATGATTCTGTCCTCGAAGAAGCTTTCCGACAAGGTTTGGTTTGCGGGCGGCGCATGGGTGTGGGGCGGCTTCGCTCCGCATTCCCGGCTCAGCATTCGCCGAAACGAGCTTGCAGTGCCGGCATGCGTCCGTCACGGAATCCGTCATGCGTTTTTCACGATGTGGGGCGACGACGGCGGCGAATGCCCGTATTTTTCGGCGCTTCCGGCGCTGATGCACGCCGCAGCCACGGCCGAGGGGCTGTCGGAGACGGAAATGAAGGAAAAATTCCGCGCGATCGTCGGGGAAGAATACGACGCTTTTCTGGAACTGGACCTTCCCAACCACGTTTTTGGCGCGGACAAGATGGTCGGCTCTGCGAATTACAGCAAAAACCGCCTTTACGATGATTGCTTTCTTGCCATTCTGAGCCTCAACGCCGAGGGAGCGGACGGAGGCGTTTACCGTGAATACGCTGAGCGTCTGCATCGTCGGGCGCGGGAGGGCTGTGAGTTCCGATATCTGTTTGAAACGATGGCTGGTCTTTGTGATGCCTTGGCAATCAAATTTGACCTTGCTGACAGGACGCGCTCGCTTTATGCGGCGGGCGATAAGGAGGGTCTGCGGCGTCTTGCCGAGAATGAGTATACGGCTCTTTTGTCGCGTCTGGACGCTTTTTATCAGGCGTTTCGCACACAGTGGTATACGGTCAATAAAACCTACGGCTTTGAAATACAGGACGCAAGGCTCGGGGGACTTATGCAGCGCATCAAAAGCTGTCGGGAAAGACTTCTCGCCTTTTGCGACGGGGATATCGATAAGATTGAGGAGCTTTCCGAGCCGGTGCTGTCGAACGACGGAGGAAATGTTCCTTATTGGCGCGAGATGCTTACGGCCTGTGTTGTCTGACGTCGATTCTTTCCATGTGGAGCCTTGATAAATCCATATAAAAAAACGCAGGATTCCTCACGAGAATGGGGAATCCTGCGTTTTTATTTCTGTTTTAGCAAGGGCAGGAGGTCGAATACCGTTTTTACGGGAACAAGGACCGTTCCGGGCTTTGTTTTCAGCTCTGTTTTGCTTAAATTCCGGCTGGGGACGGCGATTTTGGTGAAGCCCAGCCGTTCTCCCTCGCGCACACGCTGTTCCACGCGGGATACGGCGCGTATTTCTCCGGAGAGCCCAAGCTCTCCGATGCACATCACGTCGTCCGGCACGGGGATATCCCGAATGCTCGATATCATGGCGAGCGCCATGCCGGCATCGGAGGCGGTTTCTTCGATTTTAATGCCGCCGATGACGTTGATATATACGTCGGAGGAGGAGAAGCGCAGTCCCAGCCGTTTTTCGAGGACGGCGAGGATGAGCGACACCCGGTTGTAGTCGATACCGGTGGACATGCGCCTCGGAGAGGGAAATACCGTCGAGGTCGCGAGCGCCTGAATTTCCGCGACGAGCGGCCGCGTCCCCTCGATTACGCAAACGGCACAGTTGCCGGATACGCCCTCGGGACGGTCGGCCAGCAGCAGCTCCGAGGGGCTTTCCACCTCGCGCAGCCCCGCATCGGTCATTTCAAATACGCCGAGCTCATTGGTGGAGCCGAAGCGGTTTTTGATTGCGCGGATCACGCGGCAGTTCTGGCGGCTTTCTCCCTCGAAATACAGCACGGTGTCAACCATGTGTTCGAGCACCTTCGGACCCGCGATGCTGCCCTCCTTGTTGACATGTCCGACGAGAATCACAGACGTGCCATCCGTTTTTGCTTTGTTGATGAATACGCCAGCGCACTCCCGTATCTGCGTCACACTGCCCGGGATGGTGTTGCTTTCGCTGTGATACATCGTTTGAATAGAATCCACGATGATGATATCCGGCGCGAGTTTTTTCGCATGGGAAAGGATTTTTTCCGCGTTCGTTTCCGTCAGAAGATAGATGCCCCCGCCCTTGATGCCGAGCCTTTTGGCGCGCAGGGAAATCTGCGCGGCCGATTCCTCTCCTGAAACATAGAGCACCGTCCTGTCCTCGGCAAGGCTCGCGCAGATTTGCAGAAGCAGTGTGGATTTGCCGATTCCGGGCTCGCCGGAAAGCAGCACGACCGAGCCCTCCACAAGTCCGCCGCCGAGAACTCTGTCAAATTCGCCGATTCCGGTCGAACGCCGCAGATATTCCGGCAGATTATCCGAGGTGAGCGGCTGCGGTTCGGTGTCGCCGGCGCTGCGTACCAGCATCGTCTGCCTGCGGGAGGCGCCGGACGGCGCGGAGGCAGGGCTTTCGCTTTCGTAGGTTTCCTCTGTGAAGGTGTTCCAGCTTCCGCAGCCGGGACAACGCCCCAGCCATTTTGCACTTTGATAATCGCATTCGCTGCATACATAGACGGTTTTTGCTTTTTTCATCCGTGTTTTTGCCTTTCGTCACTTGTTGTCTTCGCTGATGTATTCGATAACCGAAGTATAGATGCTCATCGCGAGCTTCATTTGGTATTCGTCGGTCTTGAGAAGCTCTTTTTCCTCATAATTGGAAAGAAAGCCGCATTCGACAAGCACGGCGGGAATTTGAAGATGGGAGAGCAGATAGATGGAATCTCCGGCCGGCTTTGTCTTTCGGGAATTTTTCTCGTCGAGATTGGCGGCGGCGCCGTTTTGAATCATATCCGCAAGCGCCTTGCTGCCTTCGTTGTTGCCGGAGTAATATACTTGAAGCCCGCTGTATTTGGATACCGGAAATTTGTTCATATGGATGCTGACGAGGACGGAGTTTTCATTCTCGCTTGCAATCGCGACGCGCGCGTTCAAATCATCCAGCTTTTTGTGCTTGGAGGAGGGATCGGCAAGCTCGATATCCGCGTCCCTTGTCACGACGACGTTGACGTCCGCCGTTTTCATGAGTGCGGCAAGCTTCATCGCCACCGCGAGATTGAGATCCTTTTCCAGCGTGCCGTCGTCGTCCGCCGAAGCGCCGCCGTCACGTCCGCCGTGGCCTGCGTCGATGACGATGGTGAAAGTTTTTTCTTCCTCGTTTGCGCCTGTCGTCTGCGCTTTGCGGTCGTCCACGCCGATCCTGTTTCCGACGAGCAGGGCTACCGCGATAAAAAAGAGGGAGAATACAGAGAATTTCAGAAAAAAGAATGCCGATTTTTTCGTTGTATGATGTGACAAAAAACTCACCGCCGTTTCCGTATTTATTCTTAGATATATGAAAACGGCGGGCGGGTTATGTTTCTCTCTTGAAAAATTCCTTTTTCGTCTTGATTAGTTTTCGGTCTTTTTATGGCCGAACAGGCTCCATTCGTTGGTGCCGAGGAAATACGCGAGTCCGGCGAACAGCGCAGGCAGAATGGAGGCCGTGAGATAAGCATACGGCGAACCGGTCGCAAGACGCAGTCCCATGGCCTGTGCATCCCAAATCAATTCGATGCAGGCGAATACGGAATGGAGCGTCTGAAAGGCGGCGTAATCCCGATAGGTATAGCTGATAAGATATATGAGGTTGACGATAAGGCTCGGAACCGAAGCCAAAAGACCGAGATAAAGTCCTGTGAGCCGATTTAGCTTCATGCGTCCGCCGTTGGCGGTGAGCCTGTCGCGGGCACCTAAATTCCACATCTGCGTGCGGACAAGGTAATAGTAAAAGACAAAGACGAGTATACAAATCAGCACGCAGAGCAGATTTTTTGTACTTTCTGTTTGTATGAGCAAAAAGGCGGAGGTGGAAAGGATGCTGAAAATGGCGAGAGCAAAATGCGTCGTCAGAAGCTTTGCAATCTCGCGGCTGTAAGTTTTCCAAAATTCTCTGAATTTCATTATATTCTCCGTTCCGGCCGGTATGAGAGCAACCGGCACCGTGCATCATGCTGCATTTTAAAAAGGGTGAACCTATTCTGACAAAAATCTCTTTTCATTATTATAACGGGATATCGGATTTTCTTCAAGGCGGTTTTGAAAAATTTTCGGAAAGATGATAAAAAATTCACATTTTGAAACCGGTTTTCGTGATTTTTAAAATTATCCTTTGTATCTTTGCATCAAATGATGTATAATAAAAGAAAGGAGTGTGAAAAAATGTCGGACAAAACGAAAGTAAAAGAGGATACCTCGCCGGTCATCGAACGGTTCTTGCGGTATAAGCTTGTCGTTCAGGGGAGATCTCCGAAAACGGTTGAGGAATACCGGATCGATTTACATACCTTTTTTTCCTATCTTATTGCGACGCGCGCGGGACTTTCTCCGTCCGATGATGGGTTTTATGATGTTTCCATCTCAGGAGTGGACAATGATTTTGTGAAAAGCGTCACAACGCTCGATATTTTGGAATTTCTTGTTTATACGGCGAATGAGCGCGGAAATTCGACGGCCTCGCGCGCACGCAAGCTCTCCGCGCTCAAAACCTTTTTCAAATACATGGTCGCGACGGAAAAGATCATGGAGAAAAATCCGGCGATCGACATCGAAACGCCGAAGAGGAAGGCTTCGCTTCCCAAGTATCTGTCGGAAAGCGAGAGCGTTTCGCTCCTGTCAAGCGTGCTGAATGATACGGAATCCCGCACAAAGGAACGCGATTTTTGCATCATCACGCTGTTTTTGAATTGCGGGATGCGTCTTTCCGAGCTTGTCGGCATCAATCTTTCCGATATCGACCGCGAGTTTCGTTCGATGCGCGTCGTGGGAAAGGGAAACAAGGAGCGCATCGTCTATCTCAACGATGCCTGCCGCGAAGCGCTTACCGCTTATCTGAATTGCCGCGCGAAAAATTTGGATACCATCAAGGATAAGAATGCGCTGTTTGTCTCCCGGCTCGGCAAGCGCATCAGCGGCAAGACGGTTCAATGGCTCGTTTACAAATATCTCGACGCGGCGGGGCTCGAATACAAGCATTTTTCGACGCATAAGCTTCGCCATACCGCGGCGACACTCATGTATCAGGAGGGCGGCGTCGACGTGCTGGCCTTAAAGGAAATTCTCGGTCACTCACAGCTCAGCACCACGCAGATTTATACGCATATCAGCGATAAAAAGCTGGAAGAGGCGGTTTCCAAGAATCCTCTCGCGCACTTAAAGCCGTCCGATCTGTCGGGCAAATCGGAGCATGACGATGAAAACGAGTGAAGCTTTGTGAAAAACAGTTCAAATGTTCCGAACATATATTTACTTTCCCTCTTGAATATGATATAATGATCACGCAAGCGAAAAACGCTTGCGTGAAACATTTTAAAAGAGTGAGTTAAGCGAGAAGGCTCCTTTCACTTTATTATGACGTTTCAAATGCGGACATGAGGCGCATGCGCCTTTTGTCTGCGGGCGGACGCGCCGACGTTCCCTGTGCGCGTCCGAAGCCGGGACAAATCAAAAAGGAGTGAACCGGTTGAGGCAATTTTATCATATGGACGGTGGTCATCTTGTCTGAAAACGAGCGTCTTTGCAAGGCGGAGGAGCGTATAAAGTTTGACGAACAGAGGATCGACCGTTTGGAGCGGCTGGCGGACGAGGTGCGTGTTCAGAATGAGAATATCGCGAGGCTTGTCACCCAGCTGGAATTCACAAACAGGCAGTTGGCAGCGCATGAAAAGCGGATCGGCGAAATCGAAAGCCTTCCGGGGCGCGGTGTCCGGATGCTCATCGGTGCGATTGCCGCGGCGCTTGCTTCCGCTGTCATCGGCGGACTTGTGACCGTTTTATTCTGATATCCGGGAGGGATTGTTTGACGGACATCATTTTATCGGTGGTTTTTCTTGCGGCTCTCGCCGTCGGAATCGCGCTTCTTTACCGCTTCGGCTGTGTCAGACAGGCGAAAACGATTTTGCTTCACCTTGTGACGGAAGCGGAAGAGAAGTGGGGCGGCGGTACGGGCGAGATCAAATTTTCCGCAGTTGCGGAGGCGCTTTATGACAAGCTGCCGTCCGCGGCGAGATTTCTGCTCAGCGGAAAGACGATTGCGTCTCTGATTGAGAGTGCGGTCGAAAGAATGAAGCAGTATCTGTCGCAGGAAAACTGAATGAGGAAAAGCGGAGAATCAAAGTTCTCCGCTTTTCCTTTGCGTGGTGGTGTGCAAATGTGAAAAAACTACAAATTTTTGTGCAAAGCTATTCCATTTTCCCTTTCTTCGTGATAAGATAATATGCAGAGAAACATGTAATCATTTTGGCTTTCTGCATGTGATATCAAAAATTTTGATGAAACAGCCGACCGGGCGGTTCCCGGTTTCGGTGTAATGGAGGCTTTTATGAAAGAGATAAAACCGATTGAGCTTGGAATTGCCGGAAACGGAACGGTGCTCCGCAACCTTTCTGTTCCCGCATTGGTGGAAAAGGCGCTGGCAAGAGGAGAGGGGACGCTCTCCGACACAGGGGCGCTTGTCGTGAAAACGGGAAAATATACGGGCAGAAGCCCGGACGATAAATTCATTGTCGACACCCCCGCCGTACATGACGATATCGCGTGGGGCAAGGTCAACGTGCCGATTGCACGAGAGAAATTCGATGCAATCCGTGCAAAAATGCTCGCATACCTGCAAAACAAGGAAATTTTTGTGTTCGACGGCTTCGCGGGTGCCGACAAGACCTATACGCAGCGCTTCCGCATCGTCAACGAAATGGCGAGCCAAAATCTGTTCATCCATCAGCTTCTGATTCGCCCGACGGAGACGGAGCTGGATGACTTTGTGCCGGACTTTACCATTTTGGCGGCGCCCGGCTTCAAGTGCATCCCGGAGGTGGACGGCGTACACAGCGAGGCGGCCATCATCATCGATTACGAGCAGAAGCTCGTGCTGATTGCCGGCAGCGGCTATTCGGGCGAGATTAAAAAGAGCGTATTTTCCGTGATGAACTATGTCCTGCCGAAACGCGGCGTGCTTTCGATGCACTGCTCCGCAAATATCGGAAAGGACGGAGACAGCGCCGTATTCTTCGGGCTATCCGGCACGGGCAAGACGACGCTTTCCGCGGATCCTGCGAGAAAGCTCATCGGGGACGACGAGCACGGCTGGTCGGACAAAGGCGTGTTCAACATCGAGGGCGGCTGCTATGCGAAGTGCATCCACCTTTCCGCCGAGCATGAGCCGGAGATTTACGGCGCGGTGAAATTCGGCACGCTGCTCGAAAACGTCATCGTCGATAAAAACGGCGTTCCGGATTATGACGACGGTTCCCTGACGGAGAATACCCGCGCGGGCTATCCCGTGGAATACATTCCGAACGCGGAGCCCTCCGGCGTCGGCGTACAGCCGAAAACGGTGATTTTCCTCACCGCAGACGCTTTCGGCGTTCTGCCTCCGATTGCAAGGCTTGACCGCGATATGGCGATGTTCCATTTCGTTTCGGGCTATACAAGCAAGCTCGCGGGCACGGAGCGCGGCGTCACGGAGCCGCAGACGACGTTTTCGACCTGCTTCGGCGCGCCGTTTCTGCCGCTCTCACCGAGCGTGTATGCGACGATGCTCGGCGAGCGAATCGATAAAAACAACGCGCGCGTGTTCCTTGTGAATACCGGCTGGTGCGGAGGCGCCGCGGGAACGGTGCCGCGCATGAAGCTCCGCTATACGCGGGCGATGGTGTCGGCGGCGCTTTCCGGCGCGCTTGACGATGTGGAATATGTGCTCGATCCCATTTTCAACGTCTATATTCCGAAGTCCTGTCCGGAGGTCCCGACGGAGATTCTCGATCCGCGGAATGTGTGGACGGACAAAGCGGCATATGAAAAGGCGGCGCACACACTTGCGGAAAAATTCCGTGAGAATTTCAAGAAATATACGGATATGCCTGCGAATATCATAAACGCGGGTCCCAAAGCATAAAAGAAAGGGTAGACTTTTTATAATATGAAGCTTTATAACACGCTGTCAAAAACGATAGAGGAATTTGTCCCGAACGAACCCGGCAAGGTGAAGATGTATACCTGCGGTCCCACCGTGTATCATTTTGCCCATATCGGCAACCTCAGAACCTATATCATGGAGGATGTGCTGGAAAAATTTCTGCGTTACGTCGGTTATGATGTCACGCGCGTGATGAATGTGACCGACGTCGGCCATCTCACAAGCGACGGGGACACCGGAGAGGACAAAATGCTGAAAGGCGCGAAACGGGAGCATAAAACCGTTCTCGAAATCGCAGAATTTTACCGGAAAGCGTTCTTTGACGACTGTGCAAAGCTGAATATCAAAACACCCGACATCGTGCAGCCGGCCACCGGCTGCATCGATGAGTTCATCCAAATCATCTCCTATCTGTTGGAGCACGGATTTGCCTATATCGCCGAGGGGAACGTCTATTTCGACACCTCAAAGGCGAAGGATTACTATGCGCTCTCCGGCCATAACACGGAGGAGCTGATGGTCGGCGTGCGCGACGACGTTTCGGAGGACACGAACAAGCGCAACAAGAGCGATTTTGTGCTTTGGTTCACCAAATCGAAGTTCGACGACCAGGAGCTGAAATGGGAGAGTCCGTGGGGGCTCGGTTATCCGGGCTGGCACATTGAATGCTCCGGCATCAGCATCAAATATCTCGGCGAGCGGCTCGACATCCACTGCGGCGGTGTGGACAATATCTTCCCGCATCATACGAACGAGATCGCGCAGAGTGAGGCATATGTCGGGCATAAGTGGTGTAATTATTGGTTCCATGTCCAGCATCTCAACGACGAAACCGGCAAGATGAGCAAATCCAAGGGAGAATTTTTGACGGTGTCGCTATTGGAGGCCCGCGGCTATGATCCGCTTGCGTATCGGCTCTTCTGCCTGCAAAGCCATTACCGCAAACCATTGACATTCAGCTTTTCCAATCTCGACAATGCGGCGGCAGCCTATGCGAAGCTGACAAAGCGGATTGCGGGACTTTCCGCGGCAGGCGAGGTCGATGCGGCAGCGCTGGATTCCTATCGGGCGAAGTTTATCGACGCAGTGGGACAGGATCTCAACACCGCGCAGGGACTCACCGTGCTTTATGACATGCTCAAGGATTCCGCCATCAATGACGCGACAAAACGCGCTGTGGCGGAGGATTTTGACCGTGTGCTCTCGCTTGGCTTGATCAAGGAAGCCGTGGCGGACGAAGCTGCGTCTGCGAATGGCGATGATGCATGGATTCTCGCAAGGATTGCGGAGCGCGCCGAGGCTAAAAAAGCAAAGAATTATGCGCTTGCGGACGCCATTCGCGCGGAGCTTTTGGAAAAGGGAATCGCACTTGTGGATACCAAGGACGGAACCACTTATACAAAGGCATAATCAGATAATATTCTGATGTATAAAATGATATATACGACAGTATAAAATAAAAGGTTTATTGGTTTATGAAAAAAGACAAGAAAATCAAAATCGGATTCGTTTCGCTCGGCTGCTCCAAGAATTTGGTGGATACCGAGGTGATGCTGGCAAAGCTGGTATCGGCGGGCTATGAAATCACGCCGGAGGATATCGAGGCGGATGTGATCATCGTCAATACCTGTGCGTTTATTGAGAGCGCGAAAAATGAAGCGATTGAAAATATCCTCGATGTCGCATGGCTCAAAGAGCACCGTTCGCTGCGTGCCATCATTGTGACGGGATGCCTTGCGGAGCGTTACCGGACGCAGATTTTTGACGAGATTCCGGAGGTGGACGCGGTCATCGGCGTCGGAAGCTTGGATCACATCACAGAGGCGGTGGAGGCTGTCCTGAAAGGGGAGAAATACAGCTTTTTCGGGGATAAAAACACCGCGGCACTCGGCGGGGAGCGCATTGTGACGACGCCGGAATATACCGCCTATCTGAAAGTGGCGGAGGGCTGCGACAACCGGTGCACCTACTGCGCGATTCCGCTCATTCGCGGCGGCTTTCGCAGCCGTCCGATAGAGGATCTTGTGAAGGAAGCGAAGGAGCTGGAATCGATCGGCGTGAAGGAGCTCAATCTCATCGCGCAGGATACGACGCGCTATGGGCTTGACCTCTATGGAGAATATCGTCTTCCCGAACTGATTCGCGCGATTTGCGAAGCAACAGCCATTCCGTGGATACGGATTTTATACTGCTATCCCGATAAAATTACGGATGAGCTGATTTCCGAGATCAAAAACAACGACAGGGTTGTCAAATACATAGACCTGCCGATTCAGCATATCAATGATCGTGTGCTTTCCGCGATGAACCGTCACGGGGATTCCGCTATGATTAAGGCTGTGGTGGAAAAGCTGCGCCGGGAAATCCCGGATATTTGTCTTCGCACGACGGTTATCGTCGGATTCCCCGGAGAGACGGAAGAGGAATTTAACGAGCTTTGCGAGTATGTTGCACAGACAGAATTTGACCGCTTGGGCGCCTTTACGTATTCCCGTGAGGAGGATACGCCGGCTTATGATTTTGAGGATCAGATCGATGAACAGACAAAGCAGGACAGATATGATATCATCATGCGCGAGCAGCTGCATATCGCGGAGCGAAAAAATCAGGCTTTTGTCGGGAAGAGAATGACCGTGCTTTGCGAGGCTTACGATGCCGTCGCGGAGATTTATTACGGCAGGAGCGCCTATGACGCACCGGATATCGACACCAAGGTTTATTTCCGCAATGCCCTCGGCAAAAAGCGCATTGCGCCCGGGACGTTTGTCGAGGTGGACATCGAGGAGGCCGTAGACTATGACCTCATCGGCAAGGCGGTCGTTTGATTTTTGATATTTTATCGCTGTCCGCGATAAGCGGATAAAACTTCGGAGGCTAACATGAAACTGAATCTTCCCAATAAGCTTACGGTCGCAAGAATGGTCATGGTGCCGTTCCTCATGGTATTTATCACGTTTGATTTCGGTCTTGGCGTTTGGTCAAGGCTGATTGCCGCCGCCTTTTTCGGCCTTGCCTCCTTTACGGATTTTGTGGACGGGCATATCGCAAGGCGCGACGGTCTTGTGACGAATTTCGGAAAATTTCTCGATCCGCTCGCAGATAAGCTGATGGTGTTTGTCGCTTTGATCTGTCTTTGCTATGTGACCGGCCGTGACGAGGGTATGAGCGTATACGGCGTGCTGCTGCTGGTGGCGACCGTCATCGTGATTTTCCGTGAGCTTGCTGTGACCTCCATGCGCATGGTTGTCACCAATACGGACGGTATCGTGATTGCGGCAAATTCTCTCGGAAAGGTCAAAACCTGCACACAGATTCTGTTCATTCTGACGGCGCTGATTGAGCCGATTTTTGCGGATAAGCTGTCTTACGACTTTCTTGGCGGGCATGTCGTTTCCTATGTGACGATGGCGGTTATGACCGTTATGACGATTTGGTCGGGCGTTTCCTATTTTAAGGGCTATTGGAAATATATCGATCCCGCAAAATGATTCCAAAACTTTGTAAATTTTGGATTTTGAGGATTGCCTGCCTTTTTTGTGCGCTTTATTCCGTTAAGTATGCTTTGCATCGGGAAAATCCAAGATTTTGCACTTGTTGTTCACAAAAAATTTCTTGACATTATTTATGCTGCGGTATACAATATAAGCAGAAGAGAAGAGACCGGACTCCCGATTGGAGAAAGATTTGCTTCTTGTTTGATGACGGAAAGGATTATTTTTAGTATGGCAGATGAGATGTTTAGCGCAGATATTATCACACTGACCGATGAAGACGGCAATGAGACGGAATTTGAAGTGATCGCTACGCTTGAAATCGACGGAAACACCTATTATGCGCTTATGCCTGTGGAAGATAACGAAAACGGAGACTGTGTGATCTTAAAGCTGGAAGAGGATGAAAACGGCGACGATATCCTCTCGACCATCGATGATGACGATGAATATGAACGTGTCGCCGATGTATTTGACGACGAGGTATTTTCTGAAATCGATTATGACGACGAGGAATAATCTTCGGTTATCTGCATATATTATGGATAGCTTCCCGCTTGCGTGACGCATCGGAAAGCGTGACGGAATTCCGTCATTTCCTCTTTGAATGAAAAATCCTGCCCCTCTCGTGATATGTCATAAATTAAACCTACAACCATTTCTTGGAGCCTTTACCCGATATGGGTATGCAGACCTCCCGACCGGTCCTGCTGATGTCACGACCGGCCACGGACGCTGGGAGCACAAAGTATTGGAGCGGGCACCTACCTTGCTTTATGCAGGGCATTAATTTTGACGTACACGGCCGGGTGGGTTTTATCTTTGAATTTTCAAAACAAAAAAACGATCGCTTATGAGCGATCGTTTTTTTGCTTTGTGATATGCTCAGTTCAATAGGAGAGGCTTGGCGGCGATTATTCATGCAGATAGGAAATGGCTGCTATATAATCGTCAAGCGCCTCGGAAATAGGGGCACCGTATCTTTTTGTCCATTTCGTGATGTCGTTTTTTCCTGTAAGGATCATTCCGGATATTCCAGTTTCATACGGCGAACCGTATGACGAGTCGGTAAAACAGTGATAGGCGGGATCATAGGTGCGGGTATTGAGGATAAGCTCGAGCATCTCCCCCGAATCGACGTCTGCGCAGATTTCATAGGCATAGGTGTCTATCCATGCATCGCGCACGGTCTCGCTGGAATGATAGGCGAACAGCTCAAAAAATTCCCCGACCGCTTCAATATCTGAAACGTATACAGGAACGGAGTATGTTGCCGTTTTTTTATCAACATAATGAGCATAATTTTTCTGTGTTTCGCTGTAAAGGGGATAGGGTATGAGAGAAATATCGCTGTTTTTGATTTGCGAGATCGTGTCGATAGTATCGGATGCAAACAATGTACTGCCATTTTGCAAAGTAGGCAGAATATCAGAATAGAGGATGGTTTCAGATTCGTCGAGATTCCAAATTTCAATGGCTCTGTCGATCAGAGCATTCCATTCATCGGAATACTCGTTTGCCGCAAAATAAAAGACGCCGTCTTTGTTTTCAATAATCGAAAGCGCGGAGGCACAATGCAGACCGTGTGCCGCATAACCCGTTCTGACCCATCCGCGTATATTTCCGTCTGTGCTGCTGTTTTCTGCGATTTTGCACATTTCCGCAAACTTATCCATTGTCCATTTTTTTGTCCGTACCAGCTCATAAAGGTCGTCGGTGATTCCGGCTTTCTCATAGACCGTTTTGTTGAACATCATCACATGGGTATGCGACATGGCGTTCAGCGCGAAATCGCCGAGGATGCTGTACAACACGGTTGCGCCGTTGTTGTTTTTCATGCTGTATGTAGAAATATAGCTTTGATCCCAATAAGAATTATCAAGATTAAGTTCCAGTGCATATAGATTGTAGCTTGCCCCGATGAGTGTGCGATTTCCTGTGTTGTATGACGTTGTGAAGAGATCAATCGTGTGCTCTCCACTCGCCATTTCTATTGTCACCGCTGAACCGGCATTATAAAAAGCCTGCAGCTCTATTTTGCAGTTGTAAAGAGCTTCTATCGTCTTGTTTCGCTGGCGAACTGCAAGACTAACAATATCGGTACCCTCTGAATCAATTTCTGCGCTTGGTGCTCTGCCGAAGGAACCGGCTGAAGGGTCTGCTGCAATGACAAAGGTTCTGCCGCCAAAATCCGGCTTTCCTATGGGAGGCTCGATTGGGTTATAGGGATCGACCGAGGAGCTTTCCTCTTTGCCCGCGGTGGTTTCTTCGGCTTCATGATCCCTTGTCGTGTCGGGCACAGATGAAATCGTGGTTTCGTGGTTTTCGCTTGTGCTTTCGTAGTATTCACTCTGTGCTGTGCTTTCGTTGTCCTCACTCTGTGCCGTAGTATCGGATGAAGAGATGCTTTCGGTTATCGCCGGCGGATTATTTTTGACACATCCGACTGCCAGACACAGAACGGTTATGATAGACAAAGCACATAAAATCGATAAACTCTTTTTTAGCATTATCATTTTCCTCGGTTATTTTAAAATTGATTATAATTATATTATATAAGATTTTACGATTTTGTCAATAATTTCATATAGAGGATTCAACGCAGGCCGCTTTCGTTCACTTCATTCCATGGTGGTGGAGGAGAAAAAAAGGAACGGCAACATTTATATTGCCGTTCCTTGTCTTTTAAGAATAGAAAGAATTATTGATTTGCATTGGACATAGTTGTAACATAGTTGTTAATCGAGCTGTTGACCGCCTCGGCCGTTCTGTCTGCCCATCTTGTAAGGTTGTTCTTACCGGTGGAAATCATGTTGCTGATGTCACCCTCATAAGAAGCAAACATCAGATAAGCAGGATCATAGGTGCGGCTGTCAAGGATGATGCCGAGCATCTCGCCGGAATCCGCATCGCTGCAGAATTCATAGCTGTATGCTTCAATCCAAGCAGAACGTACAAGGTATCTGGAATGATAAGCGTAAAGCTCCATGAAGTCGCTGAGCGTATCGATGTCCGGAACGGATACCGGTACAGAGTAAGCATACATGTGGTTGTCAACATAGTGAGCATAGGAGCCTTGTGTCTCGCTATACATCGGGTAAGGAACAAGGCCGACCGATACATCGGAATCCTTCATACGGGCCAAAATATCGATAACCTCGGAGGCAAAGAGCGTATTTCCGCTCTGGAGAGCAGTACGGACATCTCCATAACCGAGTGTCTCTGCCTGTTCAAGCGACCAAACGGAGATGGCCTGATCGATAACGTCGTTCCATGCGCCTGCATTGTTCACCATTTCAAGCGAGAGAACACCGTTGTTGTTGGCGATGATCGGCATTGCGGACGCCACATGCATACCGTGCGTTGCGTGACCGGTTCTGACCCAACCAAGAATATCGCCTTCCGAATAATGATATTCGGAGTTACCACTGGTTTCTTGAGCAGCCGCTTTAATCATCTCGACGAATTTATCCATTGTCCATTTGTTTTCTCTTACGAGATCGTAGATATTGCCGATTGAGGATTCGATACCGGCATTCTCATATACTGTTTTGTTGAACATCAAAGCGTGGGTCGCAGACATGGAATAGAGAGCAAAGTCACCAATGATGCTGAAAATTGTCTTAGCGCCGCTGCTGTTATTGATGCTGTACGTATTTACGTAGTTCTGGTCCCACCATTCGTTCTCAAAATTGAGGTCGAACGAATAGAGATTGTAGTTGTTTCCGCTTGTTCCAACGCCTGAGGTCTGATATTTTGTCGTATACATGTCAATGGTGTGCTGATTGCCGCTGGTATCGGCGGTTGCAAGCGAGCCGGGATTGTCGGAAGCAATCAATTCGATCTTACAGTTATAAAGCTTTTCCATTGTGCTGTTTCTCAGACGGACTGCAACACTGATGGTATCGGTGCCTTCGGAGTAGATCTCCTCGCTGGGAGATTTGCTGAAATCGTCCGTTGCCGTGTCACCTACAATGACAAAGGTCGTTCCTCTGAAATCGACATCTTCATAGCCGGGAAGCTTATTATAGCCATCAATTTCGACCGTAGAAGAGGAACCGTCGTCTCCAGAGGAGGTATCTTCGGACTGGCTGCCGCCGGTGGTCTCCTCTCCACTCGAAGTGCCTCCCGATGTACCGGGTTTGTCACTTGCTGTTGTGTCTGCTGGCTCACTGCCTTTGGTGGTTTCCGGCGTGTCGTTTTCGCCGCAGCCGGCCATCAGAAACACAACGAGAATCATTGCAAGAGATAAAACAATTGCCAAAATTCTCTTCATAAAATGATCTCCTTTTGTTTGAAAATTTTTAGCCATTCGCCAATGAAAGTGCAAAATATAATGCGAATGCTCCTATACTACATAATATCATTATATGCTGTTTTTGTCAATAGTTATCGACATTATCTTTTGGATTTTCGTTATTATTCATAAAAAACGAGGGAATTTTTGACTAAACGTGAAAATCTCGGCGGATAAAAATAACACGGAAAACCGATATCAGGTGGAATAGGAAAGAGTTATGATTTTTCACCGTTCTGAAATCAGATTTTTCCGTGTTATTTTCACGTCAGCTTTCTGCCATAGACGAGGATTCGATATAGCTGTGATATCCTTTCAGTTGTCCGGGTGTCGATCCGAATACGATATAGTCGATTTCTACGCTGTTTCCGGCTTTGATCAGGGCGCGGCTGTCAAGGCGATTGAAATATTCGGCGTATACATCGTAGTCAGCTGCGGTTTCGCCTTCATCAAAGGCGTTGTTCAGATAAGCGTTCGCATAGGAGCAGGTGGCGCCGAGAAGATGAAATTTAAGTCCGGAAACTTTTGTATTTTGTTTCCATGTCCAGTTGTTCCCGGGGCTTTGTCCGGGCAGAAGAACGCCCTTACCGGACGCATAGGTTGCCGCATAACAGAGATCATAAATATAGGTCTGATAGGTGTCTTTCTGCTTGCCGATTGACATGACCATAAACTGCGTGGAAGCATACGCCTGTGCGTTGTTGAATTGAACGGCGATTTTGTCGTTTTCCGTCGGATTTAAAATCCGGATCTTCATATACTGATGATATCCGCGCCAAGCATCTTCTTGGCCGACGTTGTCAAAGGTGAAGGGAAGTCCCGCCCATGTTCCATAGCCTGAACGCAGTTCATCCTCAAAGTCATAGGAGATAAGATCGTCGAAGCTGATGGCGAAGTCATTCATGCTGCGGTAGCACGTGTCGGTGCCTCTGAGGAAATATTGAGAGTCCGTGACGCCCGCGGTATCGCCGGCAGCCTTGAAGGTGCCGTCTTTTTTTGCTGTCAGCTTGAGGGAATCCTCCGTAAATTCCACAGTGAGAAACTCATCGTTGTATGTCATGGCGCTAACGATATATTCGTGCGTTGTCATTTTTTGATCTTCTGCAATGGTTTTGGTTCCAAAGTCAAGTCTTGCAAAGAGGGGAAGTGTGGTCGCAAAAGAGCTGTCGCTCGGTGTTACCGGCTCCGCGCCGGTCGTTCCGTCCGGATTTTCGGTCATGATATCCGAGGAAGAATCGTCAATTCCTGGGATGTCGTCGGATGAATCGATTGGCGATGTGTCGCTTGTATCCGGAATCTGCGGTGTTGTGCCGTTTTTGTCATCTGTTGTGCTTGTCGTTTCGGTTGTACCTCCGGTGCATCCGGTCAGCATGAAACAGAAAACAAGCAAACACAGCATAGTAATTAGTATTTTTTTCATGTTATTGTTCCGTTCTGCCGCCATTACGGCCTTTTATATTGAAGCAAAGCTTAAATCTTCGAGAAGAATGACGCTTTGTCTTTTGGAATTTTCCTTGTCCGAAAGTACATTTTGATATCTTTTCGGAGCCGCAGAAAATAAGGCATTTCTTGCTTTGCCGTAATCTAAGTTTTTGCAGTTGTGCTTTTCGTTATGCGCCGGTGCGTTTTGTAAATGTTTGCAAAAAAAGAGTGCTTCGATAAGAAGCACTCTTTTGAATCCGTTTTTTAAATTAGTTTGCTGCGTTGGAAGAATCCTCGAGGTAGCTGGTGTAGCCTGCGAGCTGATCGATCGAAGCGCCAAAGAGAACATAGTCGACCTCAACCTTGTTGCCTTCTTTGATGTTAGAACGGCTGTCGCACGCGCTTGCATTGTTGCCGCTGTAAGCACCGAGGAAACTGAATCTCAAAGCGGAAAGCTTATCGCTCGTTGTCCAGCTCAGGTTGTTGCCGGGAACGCCGCCGGCGTTTTTCACTTCATTGACGAAGTCGATATAAGTCTTAGCACCGCCGGTTTTCGCAGAAGCGAGACCGTTCAGGAACATGATGTCATACGTATAGGATTTCCACTCGGTGGTAGGCGTGGTCGTCAGGTTTGCACTGGTGGTTGTAGGAGCGCCGCCCTGCAGATACATGTTGGAGCAGACCATCGTGCTTGCATAACCGTCGGCCGTGCGGTGCCATCTGAAGCTGATCATGTTGTTGGTGGTGTTGTTCAGAATACGAACTTTCATATACTGATAACGACCCTGCCAGCTCTTTCCGACATTAGCGGTGCTGAAAGGATACTGCACCCAAGAACCCCAACCGTGTTTCAGCTCTTCGTCAAAATCATAAGTGATGATATCATCGAAGCAAAGCTCGAAAGACGATCCGTCCATACCGCTGGTATAGCTCTTTGTCGCGTAAATAACAATGGTGTCTTCCGTGTATTCGATAGCGATGCAGTCGGCGTTGTATGTAAGAGCGCCTGTCAGATATTCGTGAGAGGTTTTGCCTTCTGCCTCAGCCTTGGTCTTGGTACCGAAATCAAAACGAGCAAAGATGGGAAGCGTGGTTCCTTCTGTCGACTCGGAAGGTACGGTGACCGGAGGCTCGGTTTCTTTCGAGGTGTCAGGAGTCGTTTGCGGAGGTTCGGTTTCTTTCGAGGTGTCAGGAGTCGTTTGCGGGGGCTCAGTCTCCGTGGTTTCCGGAGGCTCGGGCTCTGTTGTTTCTTCCGGAGTCGAGGCTGTTGTGTCCGAAGGCTTCGGAGCTGCGGTAGTGTCATCTGGCTTATCCTTCTCACAGCCGACCATAGCAAGTACAGCGAAGAGCATAACGACTACCAACAAGAGTGATAAAAGTCTCTTCATAAAATAGATTCTCCTTTTTTTAATTTAGAAAATTTTCTTACCGTACAAGATATCGTCTGAAAAATACCTCGCACCGTGATTACTGTTATTTTATCACCAAACTTGAAATTTGTCAATACCTATAAAAAAATAGTGCTCAAAAAAGCGCTTGAATTTCAAAAAAATTATCCCTTCTTATGCTTTTTTTGTTAAGAATGTGTGATTTTTCATAAATATATGGAGGGAAAATGGTCGAACTATATGCTTTTTGGGAATCGAAAGCTTTTTTGAATTTCTTTTTGCCGTATCGTATGGATTTACTTTATTTTATGCGCAAAGCGATGGAAAAATAACTCCGGTGTCCGCGGGACAGAGAATTTTTGCCGGTTTCTTTTTCAGACCGCAGCAAAAGCCTCCTGTCATATGACAGGAGGCTTTTTGCTTTATCAGTCTTCGTAATAGGTTTCGTCGTCGATCGGCGTTACCGTGATGTGGGTAAGCGGATTTTCGCAGCTGTCGTCCTTGTAGATTTCAAAATGGAGATGCGGAGCCTGGGAAATTTCCACAAGCGCGGTATCTCCCACGGCGCCGATTTCATCGCCCGCCTTGACAACGGTGCCCGCGGCAATGCCGTCGGCTATTTTGGTCTGCAAATTCCGATAAACGGATTTATAGCCGTTCGCATGGGAGATGACGATGGTTTGTCCCATCATGGGATCGAATTCCACCGATTCGACCGTGCCGTCCGCCGCCGCATAGACGGGCGTTCCGGCATCCGCTTCGAGGTCGACGCCGAGATGGACGCGGTAATCCTCCATCGTATCCGAGAATACCGGAATATCGGCAGACCATTCCTTTGATATGTTGCCGTTTGTCAGAGGAGAGATGAACGATACCTTGTCGGCAACGATGGGCTTATCGTCGTCCGGATTTTTTGTCGTTTCCTCGGGCTGTGAGCCGTTTGTGGTCTGTTCCGGCTTGCCGGAACCGGTTGTGTCCGACGGACCGGGCTTTGCGCGTCTGCTGGAAACCACGGCGATGATGGTGACGCAGATGGCTGCAACGACAAGCAGCGCCAATGCGATGGATAAGCCGCGGTTCAGCCGCATTTTCTTTTGATTCTGATTCATAAAAACAATTCCTTTCCGCCTTTCGGCTTTGTGAACTGTTTCTATTGTCGCCAAAATTTTTCAGCTTATACACAAATATGGAAAAAATGCGGATTTTTCATTGGATTTCAAAGGAATTTGGGCATTTTTCAGTCGGAAATCATATATCCGCAGCCTCGCACGGTGGAGATGAGCCGGATCCGGAAGCGGTTGTCGATTTTGGAACGCAGATAATTGATATAGACGTCCACGACATTGGTATCCTCGCCGGCTTCGCCGAAGACACGGGAGAGCGCGTCTTTTCTGGATACGGGTTTCCCGCGGTTGTCGAGCAGAAGGCGAAGCAGCTCGAACTCCCGCCCTGTCAGCTCGATTTTTTCTCCTTTATAATATGCGGCGCGCTGTGTTTCGTCGAGCGCAATATATTGTGCGGGATTTTTTCGCTTCTGTGCCCGCAGCTCATGATGCGGAGCATCGCCGGCGGGGACGAGCAGGGAGCCGAAGAAGTCTTCGACGGAGAACGGCCTCACGACCGCGTAATACCGGGTCAGCTCCTGCGTCGAAAGCTGCCCCAGCTCCTCGGGATATCCGCAGACGACAAGCTCGCACTGAGACGGCGGCCGGAATGCTCCGGATAAAAGCAGCTTTGCATCGATAACGGCGAGCTTCGCGGCCGGAACGGCGTCCGCCTCGTCCTGCGTTCCGGCCGTGACGCAGGAGATGCCGCGTTCGAGAAATTCAAGCTCGAGCATCCGGGCAAAAACAGCGTCCGACGACGCGATAAGAACGTTCATGACGATTACCTCCGGACGGTGTTATTTCGCTTCAATCGAGGAGCCGGCTGCGGGAATCTTGATTTTTTTGCATTTCTCGTAGTTTTTGTATTTTGTCTCGGGCGTTCTTGTGGCGTCTATGATTTTCTGCCCCTTTTTCAGAGAAAACAGCGTGACGCCCGATGCCGTGCGCGTCGCTTTTTCCGGAATCAGCTTCGTACTGATATAGATGGCCTTGCCCGCATCGCTTACAAGCAGCAGCTCGAACGGCGCATCCTCATAAAAGGCGCCGACGAGCGGGGAAGCATCGGAATAGGCGTTGATCAGCTTTTTCCGCGCGGCCTTTGTCTCATAGGAGGAAACGGGAACGCGCACGCCCTTTCCGTTTTCAAATATATAGACGAAATGGTGCTCTTTTTCATAAGCGGTGAGCGCCCTCATCGCCACGACGCGCTCGCCCTCGTCGAAGCCGAGCTTGACGGGGACATAGTCGCCGAGCTGCGACGCTTTTTTTGTCTCAAATTCGCTGACCTTGGATTTGTAGATTTTTTGCCGGTCGCTGATAAAGAGAAGCTCTGATATGTTGTCGGAATCCTCCGTCTGAATGACCTCGTCTCCGGGCTTTAAGGCCTGCTCGTCGCTGCCCCTCAGGGATTGAAGCGTGATTTTTTTGAAGTAGCCCTCTTTTGTCAGAACCAGCTTGACGTTATAATTTTCCACGAAGTCTTTTTCGTCGTATTCCTCGACGGCGTCCTCGAAGATGAGCTTGGTTTTGCGCGGGATCGCATATTTTTCCTTGATTTCTTCGAGCTGCTTTATGATGCGGTTTTTGAGCTTGCGTTCGGATTCGATGATGCTTTTAAGCTCCGCGATGTCCTTTTGCAGCTGCTCGATTTCCTTGATGCGCTCGAGAATGTATTCGCGGTTGAGATGCCGCAGCTTGATTTCCGCGATGTATTCCGCCTGAATCTCGTCAAGACCGAAGCCCTCCATCAGGTTCGGGACGACCATCTCGTCCTTTTCCGTTTCGCGGACGATTTTGATCGCTTTGTCGAGGTCGAGCAGGATCTCCCCGAGACCGAGCAGCAGATGGAGCTTGTCGCACTTCTTGGCAAGGTCGAAGGAAAGCTCGCGCTTCACGCAGCCCATGCGGAACCGGATCCATTCGTCGAGAATGCCGCGCAGGCCGAGCTGCCGCGGCTCTCCGTCGATGAGCACATTGAAGTTGCAGGCGAACGAATCCTGCAATGGCGTCTTTTTGTAAAGCTTCATCATGAGCTTGTCGGGGTCGACGCCGCGGCGCAGGTCGAGCGTCAGCTTGAAGCCGTGCAGGTCGATTTCGTCACGCACGTCCGTGACTTCTTTGAGCGAGCCGGCTTTGATCATATCGGTGAGCTTTTTGATGATGACCTCGATGGAGGTGGAGTAGGGAATCTCCACGATATCGATGCAGCCCGCGTCCTTGTCATAGACGTAGCGGGCGCGAAGCGGCACGTTGCCCCGTCCCGTTTCGTAGATTTCCCGCATCCGGTCGCGGTTATAGAGCAGGAGCGCGCCGCCCGAAAAATCGGGCGCCTTGACAATGTCGAGCAGCTCCTCCGTCGTCGTGTCGGGATTTTTGAGAATGGCGATGGTGCCGTCGCAGATCTCCCCGAGATTGAAGGAGCAGATTTGGCTTGCCATGCCGACGGCGATGCCCATGTTCGGCGAAACAAGAATATTCGGGAACGCCGTGGGAAGTAAGACCGGTTCCTTCATCGTGTTGTCGTAGTTGTCGACGAAATCGACGGCATCCTTATCGATGCCGCGGAAGATCTCGTTGCAGATGGTGTCGAGCTTGACCTCGGTATAACGCGATGCGGCAAACGCCATGTCGCGGCTGTATACCTTTCCGAAGCTTCCCTTGGAATCGACGAGCGGGTGAAGCAGCGCTTCGTTGCCGCGCGTGAGCCTTACCATCGTCTCGTAGATTGCCATGTCGCCGTGCGGATTCAGTCGCATCGTCTGTCCGACGACGTTCGCGCTTTTGGTGCGATGGCCGGTAAGCAGTCCCATTTTATACATGGTGTAGAGCAGCTTGCGGTGGGACGGCTTGAAGCCGTCGATTTCCGGAATCGCGCGGGAGACGATGACGCTCATAACGTACGGCATGTAGTTTTTTTCGATCGTATCGGTGATCGGCTGGAGCGTGACCTCGGCGGGGACGATCTCTTTTTTCTCTATTTTCTTTTTGGATTTTGCCATGCTGACCGTTCCTTCCTTTCGTTAAATGTCCGCTTCGGCGATGTATTCCTTGCCGTAAGCCGCGATAAAGCGCTTGCGCTCGTCGAGGTCGTCGCCGAGCAGGGTTTCAAAAATGTATTCGGTCTTTTCGCGGTCGGCCTCCATGACCTTGATGAGCCGTCTCGTTTCCGGATTCATCGTCGTCTGCCACATCATGTCCGGCTCGTTTTCACCGAGACCCTTGGAGCGCTGCAAGGTATATTTGGCGTTCCCGAGCCTCGATACGATCTGTGCTTTCTCGTTCTCGTCGTAAGCGAAATAAATGTTATCCTTGCAGGTGATTTCGTAAAGCGGAGACTCCGCGATGAACACCTTGCCTTCCTTGATGAGCGTGGGCAGGAGCCGGTAAAACAGCGTGAGCAGCAGCGTGCGGATCTGGAAGCCGTCCTCGTCGGCATCGGTGCAGATGATGATTTTGCTCCATTTCAGCTGGGAAAGGTCAAAGGCGCCCTGCGTATTGCCCTTGGCTTTGACCTCGACGCCGCAGCCGATGACCTTTAAAAGGTCGACGATGATATCGCTTTTGAAGATGCGGTCGTAGCCCGCTTTCAGGCAGTTGAGCGTTTTGCCGCGCACCGGAATAATCGCCTGAAACTCGGCGTCCCGTCCGAGCTTGCAGGAGGTCATCGCGGAGTCGCCCTCCACGATATAGACCTCGCGGCGCTCCGGGTCCTTCGAGCGGCAGGCGACGAATTTCTCCACGCGGTTGGCAAGATCGTTCTGCGAGGCGAGCTTCTTTTTCAGATTCAGGCGCGTGCTTTCCGCATTCTCGCGGCTTCGCTTGTTGACAAGCACCTGAGAGGCGATTTTTTCCGCGTCGGCGGGATTTTCGATAAAATAGAATTCGAGCTGCTTTTTGAGAAAATCCGTCAGCGCCTCCGCGATAAACTCGTTGGAGATCGCCTTTTTGGTCTGATTTTCATACGAGGTCTGCGTCGAGAAGCTGTTGATGATGAGGACAAGGCAGTCCTCAACGTCTCCGAACGTGATTTTGCTTTCGTTTTTATTGTATTTGCCGCCCGCTTTCAGATACTTATCGATGGCGTAGACGAACGCCGTGCGCGTCGCCTTGTCCGGCGAGCCGCCGTGCTCGAGAAAGCTGGAATTGTGATAATATTCAATGAGATTTACCGTGTTGGAAAAGCAGAATGCGATTTCCGCCTTGAAGCTGTATTCGGGCTTGTCCGCGCGGTCGCGTCCCTTGGCTTCCATTTTCCACAGCACGGGAGGCGTCAGCGCGGTGTCCCCGACCGTGCGGCTGATTTGGTCCTCGATGCCGTGCTCGTAGCAGAATTCCCTTTCGTCGAAGGTGCCGTCCTCGTTCTGCCAGCGGAAGTGGAAGCAAAGTCCCGCGTTGACGACCGCCTGACGGTCGAGCATGCTTTCATAATAGTCGCGCGGAACGGCGGTGGAGGTGAATACCTCGAGGTCGGGCTTCCATGTGACGACCGTTCCCGTGCGCTGTTCTTTTTTGGAAACGAGCGGCGCGCGGATAAGCTCTCCGTCCGGCTCGCCCTTTTTGAAATTCATTTCGAGCATTTCCGTGCCGCGGTACGACTGCACCTTCATATATTCGGAGCTGTACTGCGTGGCGGCGGCGCCGAGTCCGTTGAGCCCCAGCGAATACTGATAGTGCGCCTCATCTCCGTTGTTGTTGTATTTGCTGCCGGCGTAAAGCTCACAGTAGACCAGCTCCCAGTTGTATTTGCCCTCGTTCTCGTTGTAATCGAGCGGGACGCCGCGCCCGAAATCCTCGATGCGGATGGAGCCGTCATGATAGGCGGTGATATTGATTTGTTTGCCATATCCCTCGCGCGCTTCGTCCACGGCATTGGAAAGAATCTCAAATACCGAATGCTCGCAGCCCTCCAGCCCGTCGGAACCGAAGATGACCGCGGGACGGCTGCGGACTCTCGCGGCGCCTTTGAGCATCGTGATACTTTTGTCGTCGTATACGTTTGTTTTTTTCGTCATTTAAGTCTCCTCTGTGCCGCTTGTACGGCGTTGAAATTGGGTATTGAAAGGAAAAGAGCCTGTAATCGCTCGGATCATAGGCATTCTGTAAAAAAATCCGCATAAGTTTTTTTGTACGGTTGATTTATCGGAATTTTCTGATATAATTTATATGCGGCCTTTTGAGCCGTGTTTATGCGGATAACCCGCAGATTTCTCTAATTAATATGATTATAACACAACTATTTTTTGGAATCAAGGGGAATTTTTCGGCTCTTTTAGAGGGAAATAGACAGAAGGAGCGGCGATATATGCAGCTTGAAATGAGAAAAGTAAGGCTTGACAGTACGGATGTAAAACGCATTTATTTTGACGCATTTCCGAAAAAGGAGCGGATGCCTTTTCCGATGATGGTAGCGATGTCGAAGCTTTGGCATACGCAGTTTTGGGGTTTTTACGATGGGGATGCCCTATGCGGATTTGTTTATCTGGCGAGCAGCCGGAAAATCGTGTTTATTATGTTTTTTGCGGTGTGCGGGAGCCTTCGGCGGAAAGGGTACGGCAGTGCCGTTCTGCGGGAAATAAAGAGCAGATATCCCGATAAAAAGATCATCGTTTCCATCGAGCCTTGTGGTGACGGCGCGTCTGATCTCACGCTCAGAGAACGGCGCAAAGCATTTTATCGGAAAAACGGGTATCGGGAAACCGGATACCGGATGAAACTCGGCGGTGTGGAGCAGGAAATTCTCATCACAGGCGGTGATTTTGTAAGGAAAGAATTCCGTGCCTTTTTTGCACTTTACAGCAACGGCACGATGTGGCCGAAGATTTGGAAACAGACGGGAAGATGCGGCTTGCATGCTTCTGATCCGGCGGAAAGAAAGTGAGCGCTTATTTTGGAAACGCTCATAAACTATCTCTGGATATTCCGTATAAGGAAAGAGCGTATGTCTTGACGGCACTTTTTCCTATCGTTTTTTCTACCGGCGGAAAGCGAAAAACGCTGCAAAGGGAAATGGAAAAATCCGTGACTATTCGTTTTTGACCGGGGAGAAGGAACATATGAGCGAGGTGTTTTCTTGGTGGGCGGTCGATCATGCAGATGAGCTGCCGACCGCTTCGGCAGCCTGTTTATTGGATTGTGCAAAGTGCGGTTGCCCCATATTGGCAGACAGGCTGAAAACAAATTCGGAAGCACGGAAAAATGGCATGAAAGGCGGAATGCGAGCGTTTTCTGCTTTTTGATTTGCCAAGTGCCGGAAAAAGGCAAGGAACATGAAATATGAAGAAACTGTTTGAAAAAGAAAAAATAGAATATTTCGGCGCGATTCCGTTTTCCGTCTGCAGCTGCCGCAGACCGGATATCATCGAACGGCGCGGCGTGCCGGCGGCGGATATCAAAACGGCGGTGATGCTTCTCATTCCTTATTTTGTGGACGATGGGGCGGGGAACGTTTCCTTTTACGCGCGTTCTCGGGATTATCACGAATATTGCGAGGGGCTTTTTGCCCGTCTGATTCCTGCCTTGGAGGAACGCTTCGGCGAGCGTTTTCTCGGCTTTGCGGATAAGTCTCCGATTCAGGAGAATATCGCCGCGTCTATGGCGGGACTCGGCGTGCTCGGCGATAATTTTATGCTAATCAGTGAGAAATACGGCTCCTTTGTGTTTGTCGCGGAGATTCTTTCCACGGCGGAGCCGGAGACGCTGGGCTTTTCCGGCGGAACACCGGAGCCATCGTACTGTCCGCACTGCGGCGCGTGCCGGCGCGCCTGCCCGATGGTATCGGAGGGAATGGAGTGTCTTTCCGCAGTGACGCAGAAAAAGGGCGCGCTTTCCGCGGAAGAGGAAGCGTATCTGAAAAGATACGGCTATGCGTGGGGCTGCGACATCTGCCAGCTCGCGTGTCCGCTGACAAAGGCGGCAATGGCCGCCGGCGCGCAGACGCCGATCGCGTTTTTTCACGAGGACCGGATTCCCGTTCTCACGGAAGATCGGCTTTCCCGGATGGATGAGACGGAATTTCGACGCCGCGCGTTTTCATGGCGCGGCAGGGAGCCGCTTCTGCGCAATTTGAAGCTGCTGGAAAAGTAGTCCCGTATAATTTTCGCCTTTCCAAACCAAATTAAACGGGGAAAGGGCGTGAAATTTTGACGGAAAAGGAAACGGCTGAAAAGCTCCGGCGGCTTCGGGCGGAAAACCGGAAGCTTCGGCGTGAGAACGAATATCTGCGTCACCGGGCGGAGCAGCTCGGCGACCGCACCGCGGCGCACGGAAACGAGGATGCGGTCATGCGGGAGGCCGTGCGCAATCTCTCGGTGTCCCGTTCGAGAACCTATTTCGGATATCTCATGCTGTCGCTGAAATCGAGCCGTACTTTCCGGGTTTACGATAAGACCTCTTTTGCCGTGCGCAATCTCTTTTTTGCGTCCAAGCTGTGGCGGATTATCACGGGCGTCGCTGCGTTTCTCGGCATCGGCGCTCAGGTGATTCTGACGCTGGGTATCCTTGCGGTATTGCTGCCGGCGGCGGCTGTTTTTTCCGCGGTGGCGGCATTCGCAGGCTTCTTTTTGCACCGGAAATGGAACCGCGCCTTTGAAAAGATTTTTGCCGGACGGCGGCTGTATGTGCTGTTCGCGCCGAAAAAGAAGCGGGGAAGCGGCTATTTTGCGGCGATGGCGGAGGATTTTTCAAAGGACGGCGTCGTGATTGTCGTTTCCCGCTCGTTTGTCTATTGCGGATTTTCCGGCGCGCGTGCCGTGGGGCGGAATGTGTATCTTGTTCATACCAGCTATTATTTTTCATTGGCGAAGCGGTTCGGCCTTGCGGAACCGGCGCGCGTAATCAAAATTACCTGAAAGGAGGTGAGGTTTGTGGTCGGCTTTGTCTATGGCAGAAGCGGTTCGGGCAAAAGCGATTGGATTTTTTCCCGAATGGAAGAGGCGGCGGCGCGCGGACATGTGTATCTGCTCGTGCCGGATAAGGAAGCGGTGGCGGCGGAGAGCCGGGCGGCGGAGCTGTCCGGCGCGGGAAATGTCGATGTGATCACTTTCGGGCGCCTTTGCAACTATGTTTTCCGCAAATACGGCGGCCTGTGCGCGGATTATATCGGCTCCGGTGCGAAAAAGCTCGTCATGCGGAACGTCCTGCGTGCGCTCTCGCCCGCACTCAAAGAATATGGCGAGGCGTCCGGCTTCGGCATGATCGAAAAGCTGACGGCGGCACGCTCCACGCTCTATCAGGACAAGATATCGCCGGCGGAGCTCGACCGCGCCTCCGGCTTTTTTGACGAGCATTCGCCGATCCGGACGAAAACCTCCGATCTCGCCGTGATCTTCGCGGCTTTCGACGCCGAGATCGCCGCAAAATGGGAGGACCCCGACGGGATTCTTTCCAAAGCTGCGGCGCTGTTGAAAGGGAGCGGCTTTTTTGCCGGCAGCACCGTTTTTATCGATTCCTTTACCTCGTTTTCGGCGCAGCAGTACGACATTCTTGAACCGATGATGGCCGGCGCAGACGATGTATACATAACGCTTTCCTATCTTCCCGACGACGCGGACGGCGCCTCGTCCGGAATCCTTTCCGACACGGACCGCCGCCTGCGCCGCACGGCACAGCGTGCGGGTACGCCTGTCCGCGAGATTTTTCTCAGAAGCGCCAAGCGGTACCGCAGCGCGGAGCTTGCTTTTCTTTCCGAAAATATTGCGGGTACGGGGCGTGCGCGTGCCGTGTGGCAGGATGAGCCGGCGCATATCCGGCTTGTTCGCGCGGCGAATGCGTTTGCGGAGTCGGAGGCGGCGGCGCTCGATATCTGCCGGCTTATCCGCGGCGGCGCAAGATATCGGGAGATTTCCGTCATCGTCCGCGATACCGCGCAGGCGGAGGGCGTCGTGGACGCCGTTTTCCGGAAATACGGGATTCCGTGCTTTCTTTCGTCGCGAAAGGAGATTTCCGAAAAGCCGCTTGTCAAGCTGATTTTCTCCGCTTTCGCGATACTGGAAAGGGGCTTTCGCGGCGAGGACGTCGTCGCCTATGTCAAAACGGGGCTTGCCGGCGTCACGCCGGACGAGGTGAGCCTATTTGAAAATTACATACAGAAATGGAACATCCGCGGCAGAATGTTTACGGGCGACGATCCGTGGAATATGAATCCGCACGGATACGGCACATCGCTTTCCGCATCGGATGAGGAGGAGCTTGCCATGCTTGCGGATATCCGCGGGCGGGTGATTTCGCCGCTCAAAGCGTTCGCGGCAGCACAGCGCACCTTTCATACGGTGCGGGAGCGCGCGGCGCTGCTTTTCGATTTCCTTTCGGGACTTGGCGTTCCGGAGGCGCTGGCGGCGCGGGCGGAGGCGGAAACGGAGCGCGGCGATACGGCTGCGGCGTCCGAGACCGTCCAGCTTTGGAACGTATTCTGCGGGGCGCTCGACCAGCTTGTCGTGACCTCGGGGGAAACGGAGGCGCAGACCGCGGAGTTTTCCCAAATGCTTTCCGTCATTCTTTCGGAGACGGATATCGGAAAGATTCCGACCTCGGTGGACGAGGTTACGGTTTCGTCGGCGTCTGAAACGGTGCCGGGCAGACCGAAATATGTCTATCTGCTGAACGCAAACGAGGGCATATTTCCGCAGCGCGTGGGGGAGGACGGACTGTTCTCCGAATACGAAAAGGCGCAGCTAAGGGAGCGGGGTGTGGAGTTCACCGACCGGACAGAACGGCGGGTTTCGGAGGAGCTTTTCTATTTTTACCGCGCCGCCGCCCTGCCGTCGGAGCGCCTCTATATCAGTTATTCCCACTACGGGCTTTCCGGCTCGGAACAGCGGGAATCCGGCGGTGTGAAGCGGATTTGTGCGTTGTTTCCGGCGCTTGCGGCTGTCGATTTTGAGCTGTCCAAGAAAAGCGACCTGATTGAAAGCAGGTCTGCGTCCTTTGAGCATGCGCTCTCCTTTCCCGGAAATCTCGGCCGCGCGCTGCGTGAATACTATGAGGCGGACCCCGTCTATGCGGAAAAGCTGAAATATGCGAAAACGCCGCTTTCCGCTGCGAGCTGCCGGCTTTCTCCCGAGAGCGCGGAGGCGCTTTTCGGCGGCAGGCTTTCGACGAGCTATACAAGGCTCGAAAAATACATCAAATGCAATTTTTCCTATTTCTGCGAATATGAATTGAAGCTGCGGGATAACCTGCCGGCGAGCTTCGGTGCCGTCGATATCGGGAGCTTTATGCACGGGATTCTCGAAAAAACGGTGGAATGGATTGCCGTAAACGACGGGGGCGGGCTTTCGGAGGAAATCCGGAAAATCGCCGAAGCTTATATTATGTCGGTCTTTCATAAGGAACCGTCCGCGCTGCCTGAAAGGTTCCGTCATCTGTTCGGTTATCTGTGCCGGAGCGCGGAGCTGTTCGCCGGACGGCTGAAAGCGGAATTTGAGGCGTCCGCGTTCCGTCCCTGTGACTTTGAGCTGACCGTCGGTCAAGGCGGGGAGTCCGTGCTGCCGATGAAGCTTGCGGGGGACGGCATTTCGGTCGAGCTTCGCGGCAAGATCGACCGGGTGGACGCCTATGAGGACGGAGAGGGCAGGCTCTACCTGCGTGTTGTCGATTATAAAACGGGGGAGAAGACGTTCGATATCCGAAATGTGAGGCTCGGACTCGACATGCAGATGCTTCTGTATCTGTTTTCCCTGTGGGAGAACGGCGCGCGGCGTTACGGACGCGAGATCCTGCCCGCCGGTGTTCTGTATTCCGGCGTGAAGCCGCCGCAGGTCGATTTGACGATCGGCGGCGATGTCGGAGAGGAGGACGTGAAAATCCGCACGAGCGGTCTTTTTCTCAAAAACGAGGAGATTCTGCGCGCGATGGAGCCCGCGCTTGCGGGTGTATTCATTCCCGTGAAGGCGGGCGACCTTGCGAAAGAGAAATCCTCTCTCATCGGCCTTGATGCGTTCATGGAATTGAAGCGGGAGGTCACGCAGACGGTACTCCGATATGCCGGCGAGCTTCGGCGCGGCGCCGCCTGCGCAAGGCCGCTTGTCACAAACGGGAAAAGTCCGTGCGAATACTGCAAAATGCGCCCCGTCTGCCGGATAAGCAGCAAATAATACAAATGAATAAAATATTTTATACATCAATATAAATGGAGGAATTTCCTTGAAAATACCGGAAAGAATCTTAAAAAAGGTGGAAAAGCCCGCGCGGTACACGGGCGGAGAATGGGGACAGATTGTCAAGGACAAAAATACGGTGGATGTCCGGTTCGCGTTCTGCTTTCCCGACACCTATGAGATCGGCATGTCCAATCTCGGCGTGAGGATTTTATACGACGTTCTGAATGCGAGAGCGGACACATGGTGCGAGCGCGTATATGCACCGTGGGTGGATATGGAGGCCTGCATGCGAGAGGAGCACATTCCGCTTTGGGCGCATGAAAGCGGCGACCCGGTTTCGGAATTCGATATCGTCGGCTTTTCTCTCCAATATGAGCTTTGCTATACAAATGTATTAAACATGCTGGAGCTTGCCGGAATCCCGCTTTTGGCTGCGGAACGGGGAGACGATGCGCCGGTCGTTGTGGGCGGCGGTCCCTGCACCTATAACGCGGAGCCGATTGCCGATTATTTCGATTTATTCATGATTGGCGAGGGCGAGGAGGTCATCTGCGAGCTGGTTTCCCTTTACAAGGAACACAAAAAGCGGGGCTTTCGGAAGGCGGCGTTTCTGCATGAGGCGGCAAAGATCGAGGGCATTTATGTCCCCTCTCTTTATGAGGTTTCCTATCACGATAACGGCACGATCGCTTCCGTTTCGCCGAAATATGACGACATTCCGATGACCGTCAAAAAAAGGATCGTGAAAGATATGGACAAGGCTCCGTATCCGAAAACGCTGGTCATGCCGTTCATTCAGACGGTGCAGGATAAAATCACGCTGGAGGTCTATCGCGGCTGCATCCGCGGGTGCCGCTTCTGTCAGGCGGGCATGGTATGGCGTCCGGTGCGGGAAAAATCGCCCGAGGTGCTGTGCGAAGCGGCGATGACGCTTGCCGATGCGACCGGCTACGATGAGCTGACGCTGTCGTCGCTCAGCATCAGCGACTATTCTTGCATCGAAACGCTCACGGACGAGCTGCTCGCGTGGACGGACGAGCGCAAGATTTCTCTGTCCCTGCCGTCCCTGCGCGTGGACAGCTTCACCAAGGAGCTGATGGACAAAATATCCACCGTGCGTACCGGCTCGCTCACCTTCGCACCGGAGGCGGGAACCCAGCGGCTGCGCGACGTCATCAACAAAAATGTGAGAAAGGAAGACCTGCTGCGCGCCTGCCGCGTGGCGTTCGAGGGCGGCAAATCACAGGTCAAGCTGTATTTTATGCAGGGACTTCCGACGGAAACGAATGAGGACCTCGACGGCATCGCCGAGCTTGCCGAAAGCGTTATTGACGAATACTACCATACGCCCGGCCGTCCGAAAAAAGCGCCCGGCGTGACCATATCCGCCGCCTGCTTCATTCCGAAGCCGTTCACGCCGTTCCAGTGGGAGCCGCAGTGCGATATGGAGACGCTCGCGGAAAAGCAACGGTATCTTACGGGAAAAATCACGGACCGGAAAATCAAATACAACTATCATGACGCCCGCGTCAGCCGCATCGAGGCGGTGTTTGCAAGGGGCGACCGGAAGCTGAATGCAGCGCTTGCCGAAGCGCACCGCATGGGGATGCGGTTTGACAGCTGGGACGAGCATTTCGATTACGAAAAATGGCTTGCGGTATTCGCCGCCGTGGGCATCGATCCCGCCTTTTACGCGAACCGTGAGTTCGGCGAGGATGAGATTCTGCCGTGGGACAACATCGACATCGGGGTTGACAAAAAATTCCTGCTGCGCGAACGGCACCGCGCACACGAGGCGATTCCGACAAAAAACTGCCGCGAGGCCTGCAACGGCTGCGGCGCCGACAAACTGGGAGGTGAACGCTCATGCTGTCCGAGCCTCAGAAAATAAGGGTGAAATTCTCCAAGACGGGGAGTCTCAAATTTATCTCGCATCTCGATCTCAACCGCACGGTGAAATCCGCGTTTATCCGCTCGAAGCTGCCGATTTGGTATACGCAGGGCTTCAACCCGCATCCGAAGACCGTGTTCTCGCTGCCGCTTTCGGTCGGAACGGCGAGCCTTTGCGAATTTATGGACTTCAAGGTGACGCAGGCGCTTGCGGGGGAGTTCATCTGTGAGCGGCTGAACGCTTCGTTTCCCGCGGGACTTCGTGCGCTTGCGGCATATGAGCCGAAAACGAAATTTTCGGAGATCGGCTGGGCGGATTATGAAATCCGCATTTTCAGAACGGGCGACGCGGAGACAGAGGCTGCGGTGAGAAAGTCGCTCTCCGGCGAAATCTTCATCGAAAAAACGACGAAAATCGGAACGCGCACCGTGGATATCGCGCCGTATACAAAGCTTCTTTCCGTATGCACGGAGCCGGACGCGGTCGTGCTTTCCGTCAGGCTTTCCTGCGGGGAGCAGACCTTTGTGAATCCGAAATATATCGTCGATTTTCTGACGGAGAAGCTCGGCATTCCCGCGGAGCGCGACGATGTTTCCGTCTGCCGCACGGAGGTATATTTTGAGGACGGTATAACGCCTTTTCTTTAAAATACTCTTGCTTTTCTCGTCTTTTCGTGTTATTATGATACCATATTAAAATGCGAAATCGGAGGACGGTTCATGGCAAAGAGAACAGGCGACGAAAAGCTCGATTTTCTGTTTGAGGGCATTCTGACCTTGAAAACGGTCGACGAATGTTATGATTTTTTCGGGGATCTCTGCACAAAGACGGAGCTTCGCGAGATGTCAAAGCGGCTTCTTGCGGCGAAGCTGATTTCCGAGGGGGAAAAATACGCCGATATCGTGGAGAAAACAGGGCTTAGCACGGCGACGATCACGCGTGTCAACGGCTGCTTTCGCGACGGAAACGACGGATATGTGAATGTGCTGAACAGGCTATCCAAAAAATAAACGATAAAAGAGAGGGCGGTATGCCGCCTTTTCAAATATGATAGGATTCGGAGAAGGATCATGAAAAAAACAGTGATTGTCACAGGCGCCTCCCGGGGCATCGGGCGCGCGATATCCTTAAAGCTTGCCGCGGACGGCTTTGCCGTCGTCGCCGCCGCGCGCGGAGATGCGGAAAAGGCGGCGGAATACGTCGGTGAGCTACAAAAGCTCTCGCCGGAATCGGTTTATGTCAGCGCGGACATCTCCTCGGAGGAGGACAGACGCCGCCTTGTCGATACGGCGTTCGACCGGTTCGGAGGGCTCGATATTCTTGTCAACAACGCGGGCGTCGCGCCCACGGAGCGCCGCGATATCCTTGAGATGACCGAGGAGAGCATGCAAAGGCTGCTCGACATCAACCTCAAAGGCACGTTCTTTCTCACGCAGTATGCGGCAAATCGGATGCTCGCCGCAAAATGCGGAGAGATGATTATCAATGTCACATCGATGTCCGCCTATACGGCGAGCATCAACCGCGGGGAATACTGCATCTCAAAGGCGGGTCTTTCAATGGCGACGGAGCTGTTTGCCGCAAGACTTGCGGAATGCGGCATCAACGTGTATGAGATTCGTCCCGGCATCATCCGCACGGATATGACCGCCGCGGTGACGGAGAAGTACGAGGCGCTGATTGCGGGAGGGCTGCTTCCGATCTCGCGCATGGGAACGCCGGAGGACATCGCAAGGGCTGTGGCTGCCGTCGCGTCCGGCGCGCTGCCGTATTCCACGGGAGAGGTGATCAACGTGGACGGCGGCTTCCATATCCGGACGCTTTGAGGAGGGCACGATGCGGCAAACGGAACTTGACTGCGGCGGATATCGGATTCCTTTCTGTCAGGCGCAGGTGATTGTGGTCGGCAGCGGCGCCGCGGGCTACGGTGCGGCGGACTCGCTCTGCGATCTCGGAATCCGAGACGTTCTGATTGTGACCGAGGGACGCCTTATGGGCACCTCGCGCAACACGGGCTCCGACAAGCAGACCTATTATAAACTCAATATGGCGGGCGGGATCCCCGATTCCGTCTATGATATGGCGCGCTCCCTTATGCGGGGCGGCTCCATGCACGGCGATATCGCGCTTTCGGACGCCGCGCTTTCGGCGCGCTCCTTTTTTAGGCTGGTAAACCTCGGCGTGCCGTTCCCGATGAATGAATATGGGGAATATGTCGGCTACCGGACGGATCACGACGCGACGACGCGCGCGACCTCTGCGGGACCGCTCACCTCCAAATACATGACCGAGGCGTTGGAGCGTTCGGTCATGGCAAAGAAAATTCCGATGCTTGACGGATACCGTGTGATAAAGCTCCTGACGGAAAACGGCTGCGCGCGGGGGCTTCTCGCGCTTTGTCCCTCTCTGGTTTCGGATGAAAATCCCGTCGGACTTTGCGCGATGACGGCGGGCAGCATCGTCTATGCCGTCGGAGGTCCCTCCGCGATTTACGCGGACACGGTGTATCCGGAAAGCCAGACCTCCTCGCTCGGCGCCGCCTTTGAGGCGGGAGCCGCCGGCGCGAATCTGACCGAATCCCAGTATGGGCTCGCTTCGGTGGATTTCCGATGGAACCTTTCCGGAACCTATCAGCAGGTGCTCCCGCGGTACATTTCGACGGATGCTGTCGGCGGTGATGAGAGGGAATTTCTCGACGGTGCTTTCGATTCCGATGAGGAGATGATTTCGGCGGTTTTTTCCAAGGGATATGAATGGCCGTTCGATCCCGCGAAGACCATTCGCGGCGGCTCCTCGCGGATTGACCTTGCCGTCTCGAAAGAGAGACTGGCGGGCAGGCGGGTTTTCCTCGATTATACGCGAAATCCCTCCTGTATCTGCCGAGACGGACATTTCGACAGCTTATGCCTGCCGGAAAAGGCGGCGGACTATCTCGCAAAATCGGATGCTTTGCTGGACACGCCGATTCGGCGTCTTGAAAAGATGAATCGTCCCGCAGTCGAGCTGTATGCGGCGCATGGAATCGATTTGTACCGCGAAAAGCTTGAAATCGCGGTTTCGGCGCAGCACTGCAACGGCGGTCTTGCCGTAAAGCGCAGCCGTGAGAGCACCACCCTCCGGAATTTTTATGCGGTCGGCGAGTGTGCGGGCACGTTCGGCGTATATCGGCCGGGCGGCTCCGCCCTCAATTCCACCCAAACGGGCGGGCTTCTTGCGGCGATGGAAATCGCGCGGCGGGATGTGGAAATCCCGCAGGTGACGAAAGCGTTATCCAATGCCGTAAGCAAAGAATATGCCGGGCTTTTGGCGATGCGGGGGGATATGACGCGGGACGAGATGCTCTCCCGCAGGAGAGCCTACGGCAGACGGATGTCGGCCTGCGCGGCCTTTCTCCGAAATCCCAGGAAAATCGAGCATGCGATGGCGGAATGTCGGGCGGAGCTTACATCCTTCCCACAGGATTACCGGATCCAAGACGCACATTTTCTTTATGAGGCATACATCAACCGTGATATTCTGATTACGCAGCTCGTATATCTCGGCGCGATACGGGACTATATCGCGGACGGCGGGAAGAGCCGCGGCTCCTATCTTGTCACGGACGGCGATGCTTCCTCGGCGCTCTCGATGGCGCCGGAGCTCGACGTGCGGCACGCGGATTTCGTGCAGAATACACAGCTTTCGGAGGATGGGACGGTGACGTCGTTTTTCGAGCCGGTGCGGCCGTTTCCGGAAAGTGAACAGTGGTTTGAAACGGTATGGAACCGTTACAGAGAAGAAAATAAAAGAAAAAACGGAGGAAAATCGACAGTTATGAAACGAATTCTTGTCGTAAGCTCGGCCAATATGGATTTTGTTCAGCGGATGCATCGGATACCGGCGAGAGGGGAAACGGTGACGGAGGACCTGTCCTATGCCTATGTTCCCGGCGGAAAGGGTGCGAACAGTGCCGTCGCATTTGCGAGGCTTGGAACGGCGTGCGTGTTCTGCACCTGCCTCGGAGACGATGAAAACGGAAAGGTTCTGCGCGCGTTATATGAGAAGGAGGGCATCGATACCTCCCATATTGCGATTTCGCGCGAGGTTCCGACAGGCCTTGCCTCCATTATCGTGGAGGAGGACGGCAGCAACCGGATTATCGTTTATCCCGGCGCGAATGCCGTGATTTCGGAGGAGGATATCCGCGCGGCATTTGACTGCCGGCCGGATGCCGTATACGTGCAGCTGGAAATATCGCAGGACGCAGTCGTTTATGCGTCAAAGCTCGCCTGCGAGAGAGGGATTCCGTTCATCGTCGATGCGGGACCGGCGCGTGCCGATTTTCCGCTTTCCGCGCTGGGGGCGGTCGAGATTTTTTCTCCGAACGAGACGGAGACAAGGATTTTTACCGGAATCGAGCCTGTCGATGAAGCTTCCCGGCTTGCCGCCGCAAAGCGGCTTTATGAAACGGTGAATACAAAATACGTGGTGTTGAAGCTCGGCTCCGCGGGAGCGTATCTGTATGACGGCAAAAGCGGCGTGACGCTGCCGTCATATTCCGTCAAGGTTGTGGATACGACGGCGGCAGGCGATACCTTTACGGCGGCGCTTGTCCGGTTTTATCTCGACGGCGAGCCTATCGGGCGGGCGGTGGCGCTTGCGAACTGCGCCGCCTCGATTTCCGTATCGCGAGCCGGTGCGTCCGCCTCGATTCCGACGATAGAGGAAACGATGGCATTTGCGGCGGCGCGGAATGTGTGAGACCAAAAGAAAAAATCCCTCCGATATCGGAGGGATTTTTTTGTCGCTTATTTGCTGCAATTTGATTTGATGATTACCGGACTTCCGTGCCGCCCCATTCCACGACGGTAAAGCCGTCGCGGTGGAAAGGCAGAATGACGGGGGCCTCTATTTCAATAGGCTCATTTAGCGCCCGATACGCCATAAAGACGCGGAGTACACTGTCCGGCTTTGGCGTGATGTCCAGTACGGCGGAATCCGTGTAGCACTTCTCTTGGAAGGTGATGAGATTATACGGATTCTGCTGCATTTTCGGCAGCCAAAAGACGATAAATTCATTATACTCCCGTGGGGTAAGTCCGAGCTTTGTTAAAATCTCTTGAAGAAATTCCGCGGTGTCCTCACCCTTTACCACAAAACCGCGGCTCATGTCGTATTCGGCATCTGAAATCCCCTCCCAAAAGAGGTAGGAATATTCCTTGCCGGAGGAAATCTCCGTCAGCGTTCCGTCGGGGTGGGCGACGACATGCCAGCCGCTGCCGTATTCGGGATATGTGCAGGTCAGTTTCCCCTTGAAGGAAAGGGTGATTTTTACCTCTGTTTCCTCCTCGGGATACAAATAGATGACCGGCTTCTCTGTGATAAGATCAAAGGGATTTTCAGTGGTAAGGTCGGCATCACAATCGTCCGGCTTGGGGCCGCATCCCGTCAGAAGTGCGAAAAGCATAAGAAAAGAGAGACACAGGGCGATAAGCTTTTTCATACCAGATTCCTTTCTGTCGACTGCCGCTTGAAGCGGGTTCTTCTGTTATTCTCCGAGACTGGTGACCGTTCCGAGGAAAAGCGGAAGTCCTGTCGCGGTGTCGATGATGGCGTAGACAAACGGACGGTCGAATGTGACGGAAAGCTCTGCCGGTGCGGATGCGGCTTCGTCCATTATGATTGCAGTCACGGCGGCGGCTTTGGTGCCGTTTTCGTCAAGCTCGATATGCGTTTTGTGGATGACGTCACTGATGGCGAGCTGCTGTGTTTTTGAAATGCCGGAAAAATCGGCCGCGCCGAATGCATCCGTAAGGCCGAGCGCTTGCAGGGAATCTACGAGCGACATGTCGCAGTCGTAGGTGAATTTCGGGAGCACCACATTCACCGGGACCGGTTCTGCGCTTTGAATCAGGGAAAGGAATGCTTGCCCGTCAAGTCCCGCGACAAAGTCCGCGATATCCGTGTCCTCGTCAGGAAGCAGCGCCGCAAAGGCGAATTTCCCGCCCTTGTAATTTTTGATCATGCCGCGCGTGCCGTCGGCGGACGAGATATACCTGCTTTCCTCGGAGCGGAGGAACTGTACGGTTTCGGCGCTGCCGTCGGCGTTATAAAACGTACCGTCGAGAATATCCGATTTTTCATATTTGACAGCCCATTGCGCATCGAAGCAGACGGCGTTGATGATATACATGACCGTCTCGGGTGAGATTTGCTCCAAAAGCTTTTCAATCATGCCGTCCGTGTTCTTTTTAACCCAGGTGTTGATATCGGAAACGGTTTTCGGGTCGGAAAAATCCGCCTGATACATCTGCGCTCTGTAATAAGCCTTGTTGGCGGCGAGAAAATCGCGGCTTACCGTTATTCTTCCCTCGTCAAACCAGATGGAATTGGCGATGGAAAGCTTCATGTTTTCCTCTGAAGAATACAGATTTTCGAGGTAGTCCAGCATATAGGCGTTCATTTCGTCAAGCGTAAGGCCGAACAGCGCCTCGAACTGCGCCTTTGTACTGCCGCCGGCTCCGTTTTCCGCCATGCCGAGCGCCGCGGCGGCCGAAATCGGCGATATAAGGAAATTGTCTCCTTTCGAGCAGTCGACGGAGGACTGCTGATACAGCTTGACGGAGAAATCCGCCAAAGCGGAAATAAAGGTGTCGTCGGCTGCTTTTCCGGAAGCCTCGGAGGCTTCGATGCCCTCCATGAGGTCGGTGGCGCGCACGGTCATGCCGCAGGAGAGAAGTCCCAGCGTCATCATCGCGCCGGCGAGAATTGCGGCCATCAGCTTTGTGAATGCGGTTTTTGTCATAAAGTACTCCTTTCTTTATACCGCAAGCGGGAATAAAATTGAGCTGTTAAGGTGTCGTGTTGATTTCAATTATGCTGTAAGTTTCCTTTTTTGCGGAGATGAAATAATAGTACGCTTGGGCTCCGGGCAGAGGATCGGACTTGCCCGTCGATTGCAGGATGAGCGACAGCCTTCCGTATTCCGAGTGATTCGCACTGCCAAGGACACGGTAGACGGAATCCTGTATTTTGAGGGCGATGAGGCTGTGATTTTCAAAATATTCCTCCGAGTAGGCGGACTGGATACAGCTGATGGTGACTTGCGGTATTTCATATCGATTGTGGAGATCGGTAAGATATGCTTCCAGCTCCGATACGGAATTAAGCGCCTGCGATTCATAGGAAAAAGCCTCTGACAGTTCGCTGCTGCTGCCCGCGAAAGAAAAATCCAAAATGAAAGCGTTCTGTTCGCCGGCGCTGTCCGTTGTCTGTGCCTGTGTGGTTTCCACCGTCGGACTTTTCTCGGTAAGCGTCGTATGATAAACGGTGGCATTCTCCGACGGATTCGCATCCGTAAACATAGGCTCTTCGGTGTTGTCGGACGGAGACGTTTCCATCGCCGCATGGTCGCTGGCTGTTGTTTCGACATTTTCAGGCAAGGCATCTCCGCTTTTCAGTGAATTGTTCAGTGCGGCGCTGAGATATATGGTAAGAGATACCGCGATACAGATCGAACAAAGCAGGACGGATTCTCTGATCTTTTTCCTCCGCACTTTTTTTTCGGATTCATAGCGCTCGGCCTTTTCCATTACCGTGCGCCGAAATTCGTCTTTGTTTTTCATGATGGAAAGCCCTCCTTTCTCAGAGCCTCGCGCATCGCGTTTTTGGCTCTGTAAGATAAATTTGCGATTTGTTTTTTGCTTTTTTTCATGATTTTTGCAATATCATCGTTGTCCATCCCCTCGAAAACGGAAAGATGGATGTAGGTTGCATAGTCTTCGGAGAGCGTCAGCGAAATTTCTTTGATTTTCTTTTGGGTTTCGTCCGAGATGACGGTCTTTTCCACTTCGTCGATGTCGGTGCAGTCCTCCGGAAGCTCGTCTGCCGGAACAGGAGAGAACCGTTTTTCGCGGCGTATATAATCAACGGCCTTGTGTCTTGCAATGGAGAAAAGGTAGGTCTTGAAAGAGCTTTTGAAAGAATACCTTTTCTTATGTATGAGAAGCTCCATAAACGTATCGGCGGCGAGGTCCTCGGCGGCGGTGAAATTTTTGACATACCGATTGATAAAATAAATCAGATTGTCATGATAAAGCTCGAGTATTTCGTCAAAGCCGCTCTCGTCTCCGTTCAAGAAGCGCCGATAGCTGTCGGCTCCGTTATCCATGCGGTCCTCCTTTTTTCGCAAGCGTTTCCGCTTACATCATTTTGTCGCGCCGGAATGCGTTTTTTCTCACCTGCCGAAAAAATTTTGTTCTGTTTTGTCCTTTTCTTATCGGAATGGGGAAGTTCCGGCGTGTTTTTGTGTGAAAAAAACATAATTTATGATAATTATAGCACATTTCTCTTGTCATTTCAATAGAAAAAAGAGGAACCGTCCGAGAGGGAAGGCTTCCTCTTTTTGTTTGCCGGCCGTTACCGGCGCGCTTTTTTGATATCGTCCCGGGTATAATAATATTTTTTATCGCAGAACCGGCAGCAGACCTCGATTTGCTCATCGTCCAAAAAGGTGTCGTCCAGCTCTTTTTCGGAGAAGCTTGACAGCGCCTCCAAAATCCTTTCGCGGCGGCAGTCGCACCGGTACTCCGCGGAGAACGTGTCGAAAATGTCATATTTGATTCCGTCAAGCACAAACGCCGCAATCTCTTCATTTGTCATTCCCTTATCGAAAAGAGCGGAAATATTCGACATTCTCGGCAGATTCTTTTCGATGGCGGCGACGGTCTCTTCCGCCGCATAGGGCAGAAGCTGAATCAGGACGCCGCCCGCCGCACGGCAGGATAGGTCGATATCGACGAGCACGCCGAGAGAGCACACCGTCGGAATCTGTTCGCTCTGGGCGAAATAGGAGCAGATATCTTCGGCAATCTCGCCGCTTGTGATTTCCGAGATGCCGGTCTGCGGCTCGCCCGTCCCCTCGTCGCGGATGACGCATAGCTCGCCGTGACCGACGATGCCGCCGACGTCGAGCTTGCCGTTCGGCTTCTTCGGCAGCTCCGCCGCCGGATTCGCGATATATCCCTTGACGTTTCCCATATAATCGGAAACGGCGAGAAGAGTTCCGGCGGAACCGTCCCCCTTGAATTTTACGGTGAGTCTCCCCTCCGGTTCTTTGAGCATGGTGCCCATCAGGGAAGCGGCGGTCATGACACGGCCAAGCGCCGCCGTCGCGGTCGGCACGGTGCCGTGATACCGGACCGCGGTATCGACGATTTCCGTCGAATTGATGATGAGAATCCGCGCCGCCCCGTCATGGGTCATCGCGCGAAGTACGTTGTTTTTTTCCATGGTACCTCCTTATGAGGGGTTTTCTTCGGATTTCCGGCAGATGAAAAAGCACCGCTCCGAGGTGTCCGACATCGGTGAAAAATCGGTGTCCGATACCGTTTCCAAAAGGGAAAATCCGGTGTCCCGCAGCATTTTTTCCATTGTCCGGAGCGAATAGCACCGCTGGCGCTGGCTTTCGTCGAATCGGCGCCACATCGTCCCTTCTTTTACAAAAAAGGTGAGATAGAAATCGCAGAGCCGGCTTTTCTCGCAGTAGTAATTCTGCCATGAGACGAAAAGGTCGTCATATTCATAGTCGTATGTGCGGTCGGCGAGGATATTCCGGTATTTGTACGGCGTGCTGATATCGAAAATAAAAAGGCCGCCGTCCGTGAGGGCTTCATGCACCCGGGCGAAGCAGGAGAGCACATCCGCGCTTTTCGTCAGATAATTGACGCCGTCGAAGGAGCAGACCGCGGCCTCGAAGCCTCCGCCGGCGTCGAAGCAGGCGATATTCTGCTCGGAAAGACAGACACGAAGCCCGCTGTCGTCCGCTTTTTTTCTTGCGAGAGCGAGCATTTCCGCGCTTTGATCGATGCCGGTCAGCTCGTATCCGCGTTTTGCGAGCGGAAGCGTGACGTTTCCGGTGCCGCAGGCAAGGTCGAGAATTTTTCCCGGCGCCGTGCCGTATTTTTCAAAGCATCGGGGATAAAACGACACCCATGCGCCGTAATCGGTATCCTCCATCAGCCGGTCGTAGAACTCCGAGAGAATGGCATATTGTCCTGTCATAGGAGACGCCTCCTGTTTATTTTTTCATGCAGGCTTCGCGATAAATCGGAAGATAAATCTCCTGATCGCGGATGGGACATCCCGTCGTGCTGCCCGCCCGCATGATTTCCGTGCATTTGCTGCACGCGATGCAGACCTTATGGGGATCGACCGTGCCCGCGAGCATGTCATGTGCGAAGCCCTCGTAAGCGAACGCCATGCGGCCGAAGCCGATGAGCGTCGCATCCCCGTCCCGAAGCGCGCCTGCTGCGACATACGGCGCGAACTGTCTGAGATAGCTGTATCCGGTGCCGATGAGGCAAAGCTCCGGAAATGCGGTCTGAATCTCGCGCGAGGCGCCGATGAGACGCTCTACGCCGCGAAGCGGATGCTCTGGCGGGACATAGCCGCCCTTGCTGTACGGACGGTTGATATGCGGATTGAAATAGGGAGAACCCATCGTCATATCGACAAGCGATAGCCCCTTTTCCATCAAAAGACCGATGAGCTTTTTTGCCTCGGTAAAGTCGGGGGACGCGGGGACGGTCTCAGAGACACCGAAGCCGTAAGGATAATCGATCATATCGGAGACGGAAAGACGCGAGGCGAGAATCGTCTCGGGGCGGAGCACGGCGCGTACCGCGTCCGTGATGTCGAGCATGAGCCGTGTGCGATTTTCAAAGGAGCCGCCGTATTTTCCCTCGCGCGTGTGGGCGGAGAGAAGCTCCGAGAGCAGATACTGGTGGCAGGCCTTGATGTCGATGCCGTCGAAGCCCGCGTTTTCCGCGAGCTTTGCGGCGCGCGCAAACGCATCGGGCAGGGTATCGAGGTATTCGTCGGTGACGACCGGTACCTCGCGGTCGCCCGGTCGGACGGCTTCAAACGGCAGGCTTCTCGTTGCGAAAAGCGGATGAGGCGTTACGCTGTTTTTGGAGAATCGGCCGGAATGCGTCAGCTGTGCGATGACCGGCGCATCCGAGATTTTTTTCATATCCGAAATAAGGACTTTGTAGGCGTCCGCGTTTTTCTCCGTAATCATGATCTGGTAATCGGAGGTGCGGGCTTCCGGCAGGACGGCGATCGCCTCCGACCAGATGAGCGCCGCGCCCGAGCGGGCAAAGCGCAGATACCGTCTGCGGGAAAGCGCGGACGGTGAGCCGTCCGGTTCTCCGTCAAAGCCCTCCATCGGATGTACGGTGAGGGAATTTTGAAGCGTGATATGCCCCCCGCGTGTGCGCAGCTCTTTTTTCGCCGCGAGCGGGGAAAGGTCGGTGGAAAAGGGAATGTTCAATCCGTTGTTTTGGATATACAGGCGAAGCTCGTCTGCCGAGGTAAAGGAAAAGGTATAGGGGTCTTTTTTCTCATATGCATACATGATTGATTACCGTCCAATCTTTTGATTTATGCCATGGTTTCGAGCATGGCAAGCGTCACGGCGTGGCGCGCGGGCTTTCCCGCGGCAATTTGTTCGTATTCCTCGACCATGAAGTCCGCGAGCCGGTGCGTTTCATAGCCGATGCTGCCGGCGATGTGCGGTGTCAGAAATACATTGTCGAGGCGGTAAAGCTCGCTGTCCTCGCGGGGCGGCTCCTCGGGGTCGGTCACGTCGAGCAGCGCCGTGCGTCCGGGATGGGCGCGCATCTCGTCGATGAGCGCCTGCATATCCACCTGAGCGCCGCGCCCCGTGTTGATGAACACGGCGTATTCGCCCATGCGGGAAAGGAGTGCGCGGTTTATCATGCCGACGGTTTCCGGCTTGTTGGCGATATGATTGGTGATGACATGGCAGCTCTCGAAAATTTCCTCCAAGGAGGCTTTTTTCACGTGCAGCTGCGCAGCTCTTTCCTCGGAAAGGAACGGATCGAATACAAGAAGCTCCAAATGATACGGCGCGAGAAGCTCGATGACCTTCGAGCCGATCATGCCGGCGCCGAGAATCCCGATTTTCGTGCCGTAATTGCCCGGAAAATGATAATCCGGATCGTCGTTGTGCCAGTCCGCGCGCGCACGGACACGACGGCGGAAAAAGCCCTTGCCGGCGAGGATGATTTCGGAGACGGTGACTTCCGCGACCGGAATTCCGTTGGCGCGCCAAGCCGAATGGACGGCGATGCCGAGTTCGAGGAACGGACGCGCGAAGCTCTGCACGCTTCCCGCGGCATAAAAGACGTGTTTCAGATTTGGGAAATAACGCTGAATCTCCTCTTTTGAGAGGGCGGGCATACCCCATGTGGAAAAGATATAATCGACCTTTGCGGTTTCCTCTTTGCGCGCTTCCAGTTCCTTTTCGCTTTTGATCGGTGCGATAAATGTGAGCTGTTCCGCAAGCCGCCGCTTGCTTTCTTCGCTGTAAACGTTGTCGATGTTAAAGTACCGTTCGGAAAAAAAGACTGCCGTCATGATATCCTCCATGCCGTCCGAGGGGACGGCGTTTTTGCTTCTGAATCGTTATTTAAAATGAGAAATGCCTCGGGAGCCCGCCTTCATAGACGAGCGTCGGTTCTCCGAGAATGAGCGGCGCGATATAGGAAAGACACGCGGGCGTTACGCCGTTGCCGCGTTCGTTGATATATTCCCGCGGAACCTTTCGTATAACGTTGGCGATGCCCGTGATGTCGGAGCTGTCGACGCCGATTTCATAAACGTCTCCCTTGCCGCGGACGAATACCATCATTTTTCCGGTTTCGCCGGAGGCCGCATACCAAACGGCGGCGCGGCCGATCGTCACGGATTCGTCGAGGTCGGTTTTCGACGCGAAATGGGAGGCGCAGCGCTGCGGAAGATTCAGCTCGATCGAACGCACCTTGCAGCCGAATTTCTCCTTGACGGCAAGCTCGAGCGCCTTGCCCGTGCCGGAAAGATATTTGTGACCGAAAGCGTCGGCGGCGCCGCTTTGTGTGCCCTCGCCGACATATCTTCCGTCCGCCGTGCGCACGCCCTCCGAGACGGCGACAACGACATTCGGGTGACGCTCGAAGGCTTTTTCAACGTCCTCAAAAAAGCGGTCGTAGTCGAACGGCACCTCCGGCAGATAGACGAGATCGGGGGAAACGTTGGTATAGAGAGAGGGAAGAGCCGCCGCTGCCGTGAGCCAGCCCGCGTCGCGTCCCATGATTTCCACGATGGTGACGGCCTTTACCGTGTAAACGGCGGTATCGCGCAGGATTTCCTGCATCGTCGCGGCGATGTATTTTGCAGCGGAGCCGAAGCCGGGCGTGTGGTCGGTGCCCGCAAGGTCGTTGTCGATGGTTTTCGGCACGCCGATAACGCGCATTTCATATCCGGCCTCTTTGGTGTAGCGGGAGAGCTTCGCCACGGTGTCCATCGAGTCATTGCCGCCGATGTAGAAGAAATAACGGATGTCGTATTCGCGGAATACCGCGAGGATATCGTCATAGATTTTGCGGTTTTCCCCTTCGAAATCCGGCGGGAGCTTCTTTCGGCAGGAGCCGAGCGCGGCGGCCGGCGTATTTTCCAAGAGGCAAAGCTCGTCCTCCGTCATATCGGAAAGGCCGATGAAGGTCTTGGCGAGCACGCCTTCGATGCCGTTTTTCGCGCCGTAGAGCTTGCCGACGGCCTCGCATTCCATGGTGCCGCGAATGACGCCCGCAAGGGTGGCGTTGATAGCGGCGGTGGGACCGCCGGACTGCCCGACGACGGCATTTCCGCGAAGTTGTTCCATAAATTGATTCTCCTTTTATTATGATGATTTTTGGTATCTTTCTCCTTTGGAAAGGAGGAACGTGTTCTTTTCTTGTGCGTACAAGAAAAGAACGAAAAGAAGCCGCAAGCGTACCGCTTGACCGTTGGTGCGAGCCGAGGACACATCCCGTCGGCTCCCGACACGTGTTTGCACTCGTAAACTCGTGCAATCCACGGCGGAACACGCCGAACGGGCAGTGAGTATGCTCCGACAGCTTTGCACCTGCGGGTGCGAGCTTCTCAGCCGTACATACTCTCCGCACGGCGAATGTTGGCTTGCCGAGCGAAGCGAGAGCAAACAACTGTTGAGAGCCGTGTGTATATGCTTTCCGGCAGAAGCATGGGAGTTTGAGGCGGTAGCCTCAATGTTGCCCTGCAATGCGGGAGCATTGCATAGCACCGTAACTTGAACTTATTGCTACACTTTAAATGGGTATAGATCATTTCAAACTTATACTTTGCTCTTTTCGTCGTTTTCTCGTCGGTGAGAAAACGACATCTTTATTCTCCTTTGGAAAGGAGAAACGTGTTCTTTTCTTGTGCGTACAAGAAAAGAACGAAAAGAAGCCGCAAGCCTGCGGCTTGACCGTTTGTGCGACTGGCAGCGGTTCGGTGGCGGCTATAAAAGACGGCGTCCACGCTCGCGAGGCTCGCGTGATCCGTCAATCGCCGCCATTTTCGTCAATATCTTGCCGGATGGCGCTCACACGGCGCGCGCCTTGCGCCTGCGGGCGTAGGCTTCCAACCGCAGTTGCTTCCCGCACGGCGAATGTTGGCTTGCCGAGCGAAGCGAGAGCAAACAACTGTTGGGAGCCGTGGGTATGTGCTTCCCAGCAGATGAATGAGAGTCCGAGACGGATAGTCTCGGTGAGTCTTTTGGTGCTTTTCTCCTCAGTGAGAAAAGCACAATTATTTTATAAAATAAGCTCCGTAATTTTCATCACGAGCAGAATGGTAAACGGGGAAAGCATCGTGCCGAGACTGACGAGCTGCGCCGCGTAGGAGGGCTTCACGTCGTACATATCGGCAAAGAGGGAAGTGAATGCTGCGGGCGGCAGCGCGATCATCACCGTGAGAAAGACCGCGAGATTGACGTCTGCAATAAGCTCCGATATTCCTAAAAAACGCAGGATTAACGCCGCGGCAAGCGGCAGAACCAAGAGCTTCACGGCACAGAAATAATACAGCTTCGGATTTGTGAAAAGACGGCGCAGGGGCATGGCTGCCACAAGAGAACCCGTCACGATGAGGGAAAGCGGCGTGCAAAGCCCTGCCATATTATCCATGAGCGAGAGCAGAAAATCCGGCAGCGGAATCCGCGCGATATAGATTCCCAGTCCGATGGCGCAGGGAATGGTGCCGAGGTTTAAAAGCATTTTGCGCAGACTGATTTTCACGCCCTTGCCGCGCGCCATCAGGGCGACGCCGTAGCTCCATACGCCGAGATTGTAAACGATGACGTAAAACGCGCCGTAGAAAAGTCCGAGTTCGCCGAACAGCGCGTTTAAAATCGGATAGCCGACAAACGCGCAGTTTGAAAAGGTGCAGGCATATTGGTGGATTTTTTTCTCATCCGCATCTCCGATGCGGAAAAATGCAAGCAAGGCGACAAGCGCCATGAAGAGATGCGCAAGAACGCCAAAGCCGAGCACGATGAAGCCGTTTTTCAGATTTTCCGCGGAGTAGTCAAGCTTGATGATGGAATAGGCGATGAGAAACGGCTGGGCGGCCTTTGCGACGAAGCCGGAAAGCTTTTTGGTAAAGGTTTCGTCTACGATGCCGATTTTTCGCAGAAAAAAGCCTATGGCGATCAGTAAAAACAGGGAAAGGGAGGTAGAGATCAGGGATGCAAAATTCATGCAAGGGCATCCAGCCTTTCCTTAATTGCCATCATATCGCCGAGCATGTCGTCCTTTTTGCGCGGATCGCGCAGCAGCGCCGCGGGATGATAGACCGCACAGACCGAATAGCCCTTTTTCTCGAACCATTTGCCGTGCTCCGCCGTGATTTTGAAATCCGGTTTGATGATGCGCATGGCGGAGATCCGTCCGAGACAGACGATGACCTTCGGCGCGATGGCGGCCACCTGCGCGCGCAGATAATCGATGCAGCAGTCCTCCTCCTCCGGAAGGGGATCGCGGTTTTTCGGCGGACGGCATTTTAAGATATTCGCTATGTATACGTCGCCGCGGTCGATGCCGACGGCGTCGAGATATTTGTCGAGCAGCTTTCCGGCGGCTCCGACGAACGGGATTCCGGTTTCATCCTCGTGCTGGCCGGGCGCTTCTCCGATGAACATGAGGCTCGCTTTCGGATTTCCGGTACCGAAAACGACGTTTGTTCTTGTTTTGTAAAGCTCACATTTTTGACAGTCCTCGCAGGACGCTTTGATTTCATCAAGAGTTTTGATTTCCATGTGACCTCCCTCTCCGCTTTTGTGCGAAGGAAATATGAGATGGTGCTTTTTTGTGAGAAGATGTGAAAAAATGCCGTTTGCGGCCATTAACCTCCTGTCATAAAAGCCCACCTTACGAATGGAATGGGAATTTTATGACATCCGACACAAGCAGGAACGCTTGCGAGGCTATTGTACCACAAACGGCGTTATGTTGCAATTATATTTTTTATTTTTCCTCAATATTTTTGAAGGGATTCTCGTCATTTCGCGACCGTGGCCAGCGTATGGACGGCGTCCTCCTCGCAGATGCATTTACAATGCTCTTTCAGATACGGAATGGAATTGTCGCTTTCCATGCGGGTTCCGAATTCCCCGATAAAAAGATTTTCACGCAGATATTTCGCTTTTTTTCCTTGTACCGCCGGAACCGTTTCCACGATCAAAAGGTAGTAGCGGCACTTGTTTTTTTGAATGCTTTCGACAAACGCGCCGCTTTTGGCCGAATATCCGCGTCTGGCAAGGAATTTGCATACCCGCATGAGATTTTCCGCATCCTCGAACTGATAGACGGCGCGAACCTCTTTGGGGACGACGGCAGCCGTTTTTTCATTTGTAGGATTCATGTCTCCGGCGGACGGGAGCTCGTTTTTTTGCAGTTTTGTTATGTAAATTTCGCAGCCGCCGTTTTTTTCCGGATATACTTGAATGTAAATCCGTCCCGCCGCCGCATCGAAGCCGGTTTCGTGCTTGGCATAATCAAGTATGCTCCAAACGGCTTTCCGCGTTTCCGTGTTGTCGTAATCGATCTTGTCGCATGTGAGGTCGTATTTGATCATATCAAACGGCGTCAAGGTCACCTTTAATTTATCCTGTCCCATCAGACTGAGTTCCAAAACTTATCACCATCCGAAACGTATTTTGCGGCAGAGCTGCCCTTTGGTCCTGTCAGGCAGGGACAGTATGCCGTGAGGAATCACCCAAGACGGAATATGGGCATAGATGCCGTATTCCGCTGCGGTTCATCTATTACATTATAAGCAGGAAGCCCGAAAAAAGCCATACGCAAATTTATGGTATTTTTCATATCTCCCGCCCGGCTCCTTCCCGTAAATATGAAAACACCGCATATTTGCCTGTTTTTGGATTTTGTCCCTTGTTTTTTTCCTGTTCCACTTGAAAAAAATTGAGAATGTGGTATTATATTGATAGTTGCAAATAGCTTCCGGCTTACAAGTCAAAAATTTCGAGGTAAAAATAAATGGAATTTCAAACGGATAAGAAAACAGCTCTCTCCGGCGCGCAGCCCAGCGGCAATCTTACGATCGGAAATTATCTCGGCGCTCTGCGCAACTGGGTAACGCTTCAAAACGAGCTGTGTGAGGAATATAATTTTCTTTATTGTGTCATGGATATGCACGCGATCACCGTGCGTCAGGTGCCGGCGGACCTGCGCCGCAGGACACTTGAAACCGTCGCCATCTATATGGCCTGCGGCATCGATCCCGAAAAAAGTCTGCTTTTCGTGCAAAGCCATGTTCCCGCGCACGCGCAGCTCGGGTGGGTGCTGGATTGCTACACCATGTTCGGAGAGCTTTCCAGAATGACGCAGTTTAAGGATAAAAGTGCAAAAAATGCACAAAATATCAATGCGGGACTTTTCACCTATCCGGCGCTGATGGCAGCCGACATTCTGCTGTATCAGGCGGATCTTGTGCCGGTCGGCCTCGACCAGAAGCAGCATATCGAGATCACGCGCGATATTGCGGAGCGCTTCAATCAAATCTATGGGGATACCTTTGTGATTCCCGAGGGTTACATCCCCGAGACGGGCACAAAAATCTGCTCGCTTGCCGATCCCTTGAAAAAGATGAGCAAATCCGACGACAACCCGAACGGCTGCGTGCTGATGCTCGACCCGAGGGACGATATTATTCGGAAATTCAAAAGAGCGGTGACCGACAGCGATACCGCTGTCCGCTATGCCGAGGGCAAGGACGGCATCAACAACCTGATGACGATTTATTCCTGCTTTACCGGCAAGAGCTTTGAGGAAATCGAACGGGAATTCGACGGCCGCGGCTACGGCGATTTCAAGCTCGCCGTGGGCGAGGCCTGCGCCGACGGACTTGCGCCGATCCAAACGGAATATAAGAGGCTGATGTCCGACCGCGCGTATCTCGAGGGTCTGCTGCGCGAAAACGCCGAGAAGGCGTCGTATATCGCGCGCAGAACGCTTTCCAAGGTGTACCGCAAAATCGGCTTTTTGGCCGTATAACTGAGGATAATTAAAAATTTATGCTGGATTCCATTTTCAAGACGGATATTTTATTCTGTCTTTTTGCAATCATAACGGCCTTTTTTGTCGCGCTTGCCATGACGCCCCTTGCGGGGAAGCTCGCCGCTGTCTGCGGCTGCTACGACAGGCCGGACGGCGCCCGCAAGCTTCATAAAAAGCCCGTACCGTATTTCGGAGGACTTGCCATCCTGCTCGGCTTTGTGACCTCTGCGGTTCTGTTTTCGCTTCTCATGCTGAGAGCCATCCCGCAGTCCGTTGCGGTGATGGTCATCGGCGGCATGAGCATCTGCTTTGTCGGCGTTATCGACGATATGTATGACATGCCCTCGCTTTTGAAGCTCTTCTTCCAAATCGTGATTTCCGCGTTCACCGCCTATTTCGGCGGCGCGATCGAATATACGACGTTGTTTGACAAAACCATCGTTTTCGGTGTATTTTCGATTCCGGTGACGGTGCTTTGGATGGTGCTTATCATCAACGCGGTCAACCTTATCGATGGTCTTGACGGGCTTGCAAGCGGTGTTTCCGCACTGGAATCCTTTGCTCTGCTGATCACCTCCGTCGTTATGGGGAATACGGTGTGCATCATCGCCTCCGCCGCGCTCTGCGGCGCCGTGCTCGGTTTTCTGCCGTACAATGCAAACAGGGCGACGATCTTTATGGGAGATGCCGGTTCCATGTTCATCGGATATATCATGGCCTGCATTTCCGTTTTCGGACTTTTCAAGGCACAGGCGCTCTTTTCCATCGTCGTGCCTGCCCTTATCTTTGCATTGCCGATTTTGGATACGGTGGTCGCGTTTTTCAGACGGATCGCCAAGGGACAAAGCCCTTTTACGGCGGATAGGTCCCATCTGCACCACAAGCTGATCGACAACGGCTTTACGCCGAAGCAGTCGGTTATTGCGATTTACTGTGCGTCTGCCGTGTTTTGTGTGGCTTCCATTCTCTTTATGAAATATAAGATTTTCTCGGCGGTCCTTGTGCTCCTTGACCTCGTGTTCCTGGAAATTATGAAGCATTGGAAAGGGATTTTTCGCGGAAAAAAGAAGCCGCCGGAGGAAACGGCCGCCGTTTCAAAGGTGAATAAAATCGTGTGATATGAAAAGGAGGACAGATATGGGGAAAAAAAGCGCATATAAAAATGTTCTGACGCTTATTTCCGTGCTGTCCGTTCTTCTTGCCTTTACTCTTGTCTGTGCGCTTTGTCTGTTCGTCCTATATAAGACGGGCGTCGCCGATTTTGCATTTGGACCTCCCGGGGAAGTGCAGGGAGGCGCGCCTGCCGGAACGGATTTTTCACTTCCCGTCCATACCGCGGCATCGCCTACGGCGAACGCTGCCCTTACCGGAGCAAACTTTGACCGGATACTGGCCGAAACCCCTTTTGTGGACAGCTATTATATCAAAATACAGGTTTCCTCCGATGAGACGGCGGGAGACGATGTTCCGGTTTCCGGAACCTATGAAATCTGGCGTTACGGCGATCGCTATAAGATCAATCGCTACAACAGCGGAAACGAAACCGAAAAGATCATAACCTGCGACGGTACGAGAATACAGGTGATTGATTTTCTCGCTCCCTCCATCGCTTATTATGCCGTATCCGACGGATATACCTTTGAGAAGCTGGCGCCGCTGCCGGATTTTCGCTTACTTTTGGAAGAGGAGCATGAGATTTTTGAGTATCGGGAGAAGGACGGCGCCTGCACGGCGGCGTATGAATATACGTCGCTTGCCATGGTTGACAACGTCAGATTTTCCATGTCCACGGGACTTATCGAGTCCTTTTCCAGATACCGCGGCGGACGTCTGATTTGGACGACCGACGTATTGTCTACGGATTTGGATTTTTCATTCAGAGATTATATGTTCAGCATCGATTAAGTGAGGATGATCGCCATGATCACCGCAAGGAGCGCGGTGTTGTCGTCGGAATCGCCGAGCAGCATCGCAAGAATCAGTCCGAACATGATGAGATCCTCCGCGGATATTTTTTCAAGCAGTCCGCCGAGAATCCCTCCCTGCGTTTTTTCATGCGGAGCGGCCGGCTTTGCAAAGACGGGTGCTGCCGGCTCCTCTTTCGCTTTTTCGGCGGGAGTCTCTTGTTTTTCGCGCTCCGGAATCTCCGGCTCGTATCTTTTGTTTTCCGCATACATACTTCCGTTATAATCCGGAGGAACGGTGATTTTCGGTCTCGTCCTCGCGTCGGTTTCGATGGAACCGTAGCTTCGGCTGTAAATTTTCCTCACCTCCTCATATCAGATTCTTGAAATAGCCTGCCATTTCGGCAAGGCGGAGCATATTCAGCATTTTGTCGATTTTGTCTCTTCTTTTGTCGTCGAGATAAGGCTTCAATGCCAAAAGGAGCGCCCGTGTGTTCTTGATGTTTTTCTCCATTCCCGGGGCAGGCGAAAACAGCGCGGGCATCGCCGCCGGCGTATCCGTCTGCGGGGGAGACTCAGGGGCAGCGGCCGGCTCCGGCTCAGGCGCCGCCTGTGTCGGCTCCGTCGGAGGCGGTGTTTTGGCTTCCCCGTCCTCCGTCATGGTGTCGGCGAGCGATTTGATCTGTGCCATCATGGCGGGATTGGACAGAATTTTGTCGAGCTTGGAGCTGAAATCGCCGTTCATCCGTTACCGCCTCCGCCCAGCGTTTTGATGATGATATCCGCGCGCTCCCGTCCCATCGCATTGATGAGCCGGTTGATGTCGTCCGTACCGGCGCTTTTCAGCATGGTGCGCACTTTGGTGACGTCCGCGGTCTGTGCCGCGGCGATTCTCTCGTCGAAGCCGATTGAGGATGCGATAAGACGCAGCTTGTTTTGCAAATCCTCGTCGCTTAAAGAGAGCAGGGAATCGAGCATTTTTTGATTGATTTCCATCATAACCTCCAAAGGAGCCGTCTCTTGAGACGGCGTATTCGATTTTGTGTGGGGAGGAGTACCCTCCGGCATCCTTACCGACACTTTTGCCTGTCGCTTTTCATTGTATATTCTATGCCGTGATTTTTTCTTTTGCCACTTTTCCCGTCACTTTTCGGAGGTCAGGCGGAAAAATACCGGAATCATTTATCTGTATTCTGAAATAGGGAGGCTTTATGAGATATACACCGAAAAAAAATAAAACCGCGAAGCTCATTTCTTTTGCCTGTGTGCTTGTCGCTTGTGCGCTGGTCGGCACGGTTTTTCTCCGCGTCCGGTATCAGGCCGTTTACGAAATCATTGCGCTTTTGTTTTATATTTTCAGCTTTGAGCTTCTTTTCCGCTATGTGTTTACCGAATATACCTATGTAATCGACGAGGGAAATTTCATTGTGATGAAACGGACGGGACGCAGACGGATGTATGCCTGCAATGTCTCGATGAGCACGGCGCTTGCCATCTTGGAAACGCCGAAAACCAAGGAACAGCGCACGGCATTTGCGGAATCCTATGGCCGTGTCAAAATCCGCTACAATTATTGTCAGGTGATCCGCCCGAAAAAGACCTATTCCTATATTTTTGAATTTAACGGGGATATCGCCGAGATCGTATTTCAGCCGGACGAGGCCATGCTCGCGCTGATACGGGAAGCGATCGATCAAAAGGGGCAGGAGGAATAATCGCTTTTGTACGGCGGCAAAAATCAAAAAGATAAAATATTTTCCAAAGGTACTTGAAAATTGGATTTGCTTCGTATATAATGACGTTACTAGCATGATATTAGGAGGAAAATAGAAATGCTTGAAGCGATAAAGGACATTCTTTCAAAGCAGCTGAGAGTTGACATCAACAGCATTACGGAGGATACGAGAATCGTGGATGATTTGGGCGCCGATTCGCTCGACGTTGTGGAGATGCTGATGACGATCGAGCAGGATTATGGTGTTATCGTTCCCGACGACGTGATTGCCACATTCAAAACCGTGGGAGATGTCGCAAGATATATTGAAAACAATCAGCAGTAAAATTTGTGTATCAAAGAGGGGCGCCGGATTTTTCTCGGCGTCTTTTTTATCGGATGTGCTCTGCGGACATCGGCCGGTTTGTATTGACTTTTTCCGTGGGGCGCGGTATAATTGACACAGTATCCATCGGTTAGAGGCGCGGGATGCGCAAATTTGTTTTGCCGGAAGGAAGTTTTATGGCAGCTATTTCAAGACGCGCCGCAAGGGAATGCGCGCTCAAAGTGCTTTACAGCTATGATTTTAATACGGAGGCGGAGCCGGAATCCTTTTTCTCCCTCATATGTGAAGAGGCGGAGATTCCGTCGGATGCGTTTGCGCGCTCTCTTTTTTGCGGCGCACTGGCGCATATCGGGGATATCGATGTGAAAATCTCGGAGAACGCGAAGGGCTGGAAGCTCGACCGCATCGCGCGTATGTCGCTTGCCATCATGCGGCTCTGCACCTATGAGCTGCTTTATACGGAGGTGCCGACGCCGGTCGCCATCAATGAGGCGGTGGAGCTTGCGAAAGCGTATGACGGCGACGATGCGCCTGCATTTATCAACGGTATACTCAATTCCATCGCCGTGAAATCGGACAGGAACAACGCATGAGAGTGCTTGGTATCGATACGAGCAATTATACGACATCGGCGGCGCTCGTGGATGAGAACGGCTTCCGTCAGGAGCGGCGGATTTTGTCGGTGGACAAGGGGGAACGCGGGCTTCGGCAGAGCAGCGCGCTTTTTTTGCATACGGTAAATCTGCCGGAGATCATACGGGCGCTCGCTCCGACGGAAAAGCTTGACGCAGTGGCTTACAGCGCCTATCCGAGAGACGTTGCGGGCTCCTATATGCCGTGCTTCCTTGCGGGACAGGCAGCGGCGCAGACGGCGGCCTCGGTGCTGAACGTCCCCTTATACCGCTTTTCCCATCAGGCAGGGCATTTGATGGCGGCGGTCAAGACCTGCGGTTCGGCGTCGATCGGCAAGGGGGAATTTCTTGCGTTTCATCTGTCGGGCGGAACGACGGAGCTTCTGCATGTGACGCCGGACGATACGGTCGGCTTTGCCGCGGAGATTATCGGCAGGACGCTCGATATCTCGGCGGGACAGCTCATCGACCGCATCGGCGTGATGCTGGGACTTTCGTTTCCGTGCGGCGGGGAATTGGAGCGTCTTGCGGGAGAGTCGGCGCAGGAACCGACGGTACAGGTGTGCGTCCGCGGCGCCGACTGCAATCTTTCCGGCGCCGAAAATATCGCGGCAAGGATGGTTGAAAACGGAACGCCGGCGTGCGATATCGCAAAATTTGCGCTTGCCTTTGTCATGCGGACGGTCCTTGGCATGTCGCAGGCGGCAAGAGCGCGGTATCCGTCCCTACCGATTCTTTATGCCGGCGGGGTCATGCGGAACGCCTATATCCGGCAGGCGGTATCGTCGGCGCTTTCCGACACTTGGTTTGCCGAGCCTGCGCTGTCGAGCGACAACGCGGTCGGCACCGCATATCTCGGGCTGGAACGACTGAAAAGAGAAATGAGGCAGGAATGGAAAAACGAATCATAACCGTTTCGGAACTCAATGAATACATCAAAATGGTTTTGGAAAACGACGAGCTTCTGATGCGTGTTTTCATCAAGGGCGAGATATCGAATTTCACGAACCATTATAAAACGGGGCATTTTTATTTTTCTCTGAAAGACGAGGGCGGCGCAGTGCGCGCCGTCATGTTCCGCGGCAGCGCGTCGAAGCTGAAATTCGTTCCGGAAAACGGAATGCGCGTCGTCGTGGGCGGCCGCGTGGGCGTCTTCCCGCGTGACGGCCAGTATCAGGTTTATGCGGAGACCATGGAGCCGGATGGGGTCGGCGCACTCTATGTCGCGTATGAGCAGTTGAAGGCGAAGCTGGAAAAGGAAGGGCTTTTCGACGCGGCAAAAAAGAAGCCGCTGCCGAAGATTCCGACGCGTATCGGCATCATCACCTCGCCGACGGGCGCTGCGATCCGCGATATCATCAACATCTTGGGCAGACGGTTTCCGCTTGCGAAGGCCGTGCTTTATCCCGCGCTTGTGCAGGGAGAGGGGGCTGCGCCGGATCTTGTGCGCGGTATCGATTATTTCAACAGCGCGGGAAATGTCGATGTCATCATCATAGGACGCGGCGGCGGCTCTCTTGAAGATTTGTGGGCATTCAACGACGAAACGCTCGCACGCCGTGTCGCGGCGTCGAAAATCCCCGTCATTTCCGCCGTGGGACATGAAACAGACTTTACGCTCTGCGATTTCGCGGCGGACAGACGCGCGCCGACGCCTTCGGCGGCGGCGGAGCTTGCCGTCCCGGAGACAGGGGAGCTATCCCGCAAGCTGTCGAATGTCACGGCGAGACTCGGGCTTCTTATGGAGGGCAAAACCGGCTTGTATCGGGAGCGTCTCATGCGGCTTGCATCCGCGCGCGTCCTGATGAGCCCGATGAATATGATCGACGATAAGCGGATGGCGCTTGCGATGGAGGAACGCGCACTTTTTGACAGGATGACGGCGGTCCTTTCACGCAAACGGGCGGATTTTGCCAGAGATACCGCGAAGCTTGACGCGCTCAATCCGCTCTCGGTGCTTTCCCGCGGATATGGGGCGGTGTTCACCGGAGAGGGCACCGTCGTCAAAAGCGTCTCACAGACCGCCGCCGGAGAACGGCTGTCTTTGATGCTTTCGGACGGACGGATACAGGCCACAGTGGACGAAATCCTTGCAGGGGACAGAAAATAAGAAAAATTATATTGCTGTATAAAATATATGATACGTTTGTATAAAATAACGGAGGCTGGATATGGCAGGTGAAAATCAGAAAATGACGTTTGAGGCGGCGCTTTCCCGTTTGGAGGAGATTGTGCGTTCGATGGAAAACGGAAACGCGATGCTGGATGAATCCCTCACGCTTTTTGAAGAAGGAGTGGGACTTGTTAAGTTCTGCACCAAGGCACTGGATGAGGCGGAGCAGAAGGTGAAAATCCTTCAAAAGGGAGACGACGGCACCGTTACGGAGACGGATTTTGCAGGAAACACCGAGGGATGAAAATGGAGATCGAAAAGCTTTTGCTGCGGGATGCGGCGCTTGTCAATGACGCGCTGCCCTCATATTTGGAAACGACGGACGACGCCGTCGGTGTTTTATATGAATCGATGCGTTACAGCGCGCTTTCCGGCGGGAAGCGAATCCGTCCGTTTCTTGTTTTGGAGTTCTGCCGCATGTTCGGCGGCGGGGAAAAGGCGGCGCTGCCGTTTGCTTGTGCGATCGAATGCGTGCATGCCTCCTCTCTCATTCATGACGATATGCCCTGCATGGATAACGACGCGCTGCGCCGCGGCAAACCGACAAATCATATCGTTTTCGGCGAGGATATTGCGCTTCTCGCGGGCGACGCGCTGATTACGCGCGGATATGAAATTGCTGCGCGCAATTCGGAGGTTCCGCCGCAGGCGGCGCTTTCGGCGACGGCGATGCTCCTGCGCGCCGCTGGCGCGGAAGGGATGATGGGCGGCCAGCAGATCGATCTTGCCGCCGAAAAAAAGAGGGCGGATTTTGATACGCTTTTGAAGATGCATGCCAAAAAAACAGGGGCGCTCATCCGCGCTTCGGCGCTGCTCGGCTGCGCGGCAGCGGGAATCTGCTCCGAAGCCGATCCGCGTGCACGTGCCGCTTCGGCTTATGCCGACGGGATCGGGCTTGCGTTCCAAATCATAGACGACATTCTCGATATGACGGGCGACGAGACCACGCTCGGCAAAAAGACGCATGCCGACGATGCGATGGGGAAAACCACCTTTCTCAGCTTTATGAGCGTCGAAGAGGCGCACGCATATGCCGTTCGCGTCACCGAAAAAGCGAAGGCTGCCATTGCCGCATATGAAAAAAATGAGACACTGACTGCTTTTGCCGACTATTTGCTCGATCGGAAAAAATAAATATACAAATGGATAAAATATTTTATTCATTTGTATATTTATAGTCCGACAGGGGGATTTATGATAGATGAGTTGAATGTCAAGCAGATGCTTGAAAAGAAAGATCAGACACAGCTTCTTCGCTATTACGACACCCTTTCCGACAGAGAAAAGGAAGCGCTTCTCTCTGAGCTTTCCAAAATCGATTTTTCCTTTTTCGAGAGGGCGGAGCATTCTGGGCAGATTCGGAGCTGCGATATTTCGCCCATCGATATTTTTACAAGCCGCATGGCAGAGCAGCGCCGTAGGGAGCTTGAAGCCGTCGGCCTTTCCGCAATCGGCGAGGGAAGGATTGCCGCTGTGCTCCTCTGCGGGGGACAGGGAACGCGGCTTGGCTTTGACCATTCCAAGGGTATGTATGACATCGGGCTTACCCGTTCGCTTTCCATTTTTGAGCTTCATTTTTCCTATATGCTGGGTGTGGCAAAGCGTGCCGACGCATGGTTTCCTGTTTTTATTATGACGAGTGAAATCAACGATTCGGAAATCCGAGAATTTCTCGCAGCGCACGATTATTTCGGATACAACGGAGAATTTGTGTATTTTTATGTTCAGAATATGGTGCCCTCCACGGATTTTGACGGAAAGATTCTGCTGGGCGGCAGAGACTCTCTCGCCATGTCGCCGGACGGAAACGGCGGCTGGTTTTCCTCCCTTGTGTCGGCAGGACTTTTGGATTTTGTGAAGACTGCCGGTGTCGAATGGTTCAACGTGGTATCGATTGACAACGTGCTTCAAAGGACGGTGGATCCGCTTTTTGTCGGCGCTACGCTGTGTTCGGGCGCGGACTGCGGGGCAAAAGTAATCAAAAAAGCGACGCCGGACGAGAGGATCGGTCTTATTTGCCGGAATGCAGGTCATCCGGCGGTGATCGAATATTATGAGCTTGACCGTCTGATCCGGGAAGAGCATGTGAATACGGACGGCATCGAATACGGGGTGATTCTCAATTATCTGTTCCGTACCGACCGGATGGAGGGGACGCTCAGCCATCCGCTTCCCGTACACAAGGTGCGCAAAAAAATACCGTATTTCAATGGAGAGATGGTTATTCCCGAACGGGAAAACGGCTATAAGTACGAGATGCTGGCGACGGATCTCGTCGAGTTTATGGGCTCCTGCCTGCCGTATGAGGTGCGGCGCGAGGCCGAATTTGCACCGGTCAAAAACCGGCATGGCGCGGATTCCGTCGATTCCGCGCGTGAGATGCTTGCGGCGGCGGGTTATGAGCTGTGAAAGGCAAATCTGTGAAAATTCTAATCATTTTCGTATAAAAAAAGAACCGGAAACATTCCGGTTCTTTTTTATGAAAAATCATGTTTTTCACAAAATATCGTCAAAAGCATATTCTAAATCGAGGTGATTTTACATGGTTGCTGTGAAAAGGCGAAAATTCCGTGCAGGCCGGAGACTGTGCCTGTTTTTGGCCGTTATTCTGATTTTTACGGTTCTTGTCGTGGCATATCTCAACGCTCAGATCGATAAAATCATGGATTCGGTTGTGAAACGGCAGGTGGAAAACAAAATCACCGAAATCATTAACGATGCCGTTGCGCGTATCGCGTCGGATGCGGCATATGCGTCCGGAACGTTTGCCGCCGTCAGTTATTCGTCGGAGGGAAAAATCACCGCCGTTTCCGCAAATTCCGTCCTAATCAACCGAATGCGCGCGGATATTGTGGCGGAGATCGTGACAGGCCTTTCGGAGCTTGAAAAATACGGCGTGCCGATTTCCTATGCCAATCTTTTCGGAGAGGGATTCTTATCTTCGTTCTTACCGGAAACCTATTTGAATGTGAAAGTACAGCCGTTCGCAGGGGTGACTGCGAATGTGGAGAGCGAGCTTACCTCCGCCGGCATCAATCAATCGAAGCATACGGTAAATCTCGTCATTGATGCGGGTGCCACAGGACTTGTAAAGGATAAAACGATCGAGGTCTGCGTTTCCACTAATGTCTGCATAGCGGAGACTGTGATTGTCGGTGAGGTACCAAGCGTCTGGCTCGGTACCGGAAAATGAAAAGAAACATCTGTATAACTGTTATACAGATGTTTTATATTCCGGTAAAGTCGAAGTCGGGAATGAAGCTTTCCGCCGCGGTTCCGCCGCTTTGGATAAAGCCGTTCCGGATTCCGAGGCTTCGGGCAAAATCCACGACTTTATTATATTCATAGGTCGTCAGCTTTCTGGAAAGCTCAGGGAATGTGGGAAAGCTTCCGCATGGCGTATACTGGTTCATGATGCTGATATAGATGCGGTCGCCGTATCGGCGGTAGAGGCGACGGAGGACTTTGACGGAGTCATCCGTATGGCCGGGAAGGACGAGATGCCGGACAATCACGCCGCGGGTCATCATGCCGTTTTCGTCGAAGACCGCATCGCCGACTTGACGGAGCATTTCATCGATAGCCGCTTCCGCCGTTTCGGGATAGTCCGCGGCATGGGAAAAACGCTCGGCAAGCTCGGGGTCATGATATTTGAAATCCGGAAGGTAGATGTCGATGTGTCTTTCCAGCATGCGCAGCGTTTCTATGGTTTCGTATCCGCCGGAATTGTATACGGCGGGAATGCGAAGTCCCCGGGCGCGGGACATCGTGAGCGCTTCCACAATATGCGGAACGAACTGCGCACCCGTGACAAGATTGATGTTCGCGGCGCCCTGACGTTCCAGCTCGAGGAAGATTTCGCACAGGCGACAGACATCGATTGTCTTGCCGCGGTTCCGGTGCGCGATGCTGCCGTTTTGGCAGTATATGCATTTCAGTCCGCAGCCGGAGAAGAACACCGCGCCGGAGCCTGCGGTGCCGGAAAGACAAGGCTCTTCCCAAAAGTGCAGAGCGGCGCGGGAGGCGCGCAGCTTATCCGATTCACCGCAGAAGCCGACGGCGCCTCTGCGGTCTATGCCGCATCGTCTTGGACAGAGCGTGCAGTGGGAGTAGATACTGTCCGTCATTTCAGCTTTTGCTGGTGCATCCAGTAGCTCATCACAAAGCTATGCGGCAGGATTTTTGCGAGAAGCATCTGGAATCTCGCGACGAAACCGTATTTGCTCACATCGCGTCCGCGTTCGGCGTCGCGCCATGCCCGTTTCACAATCTGCTCGGGGACATACATCGCGACATATTTTTTGACGACGGCGTTTTCCTCGCGTTCGATGGCGCGGTTGAAAAATTCCGTTTTGGTCCAGAACGGGCATACTGCCGTGACGGAAATTCCGCGCGAACGGAGCTCACGGTTCAGCGCGCGGCTGTAACTCAGAACGAACGCCTTGGTCGCGCCGTATACGTTGATATACGGAATCGGCTGAAAGGCCGCCACGGAGGCGATGTTGATGATTTTCGCACCCTTTTGCATATACGGAATGGAATTTTGACACATTGCCATCACCGCTTTGCAGTTGAGATCCACCATGTTCAGATTTTCTTCGAGCGGCGTGTCAAGCGTGGCGCAGAATTTGCCGAAGCCGCTGCAATTGATGAGAAGTGAAATCTGCGGCTTTTCTTCTTCGAGAAGCGCCGCGTATTTTTTGTGGCTTTCTGCGTCCGACAGGTCCAGCGCGACCGGTTTTACCGGAAAGGGAAGCTTGCTTTTCAGCTCCTCGAGCCGCCCCTCGCGGCGTGCGATGACCCAAACCTCGTCGAAAGTTCCGTGTTCGGCCAGCGTTTCGGTGAATTTCTTCCCGATGCCGCTGGAGGCGCCTGTGATAACTGCAATATTTTTCATAAGTTGTCCTTTCTATATTTTGATTAAAATAAAGTAAAAATTATGGGTGAGCAAAAAGCGTCTCTTCTGTTTCTATCCATCTTTTTGCGCGCTTTCCAAGGAGAAAGCCGACGGTTGCTCCCTTTATGATGGTTGCTTTTTGGGATTCAAATTCGGCATGGCCGACGGTGATTTCCTCTTTGGTGAAGGCATAGCATCCCATATCCCGCGTACCGTGAAGAAAGCCGTTTACGATATCGACGGTGATGCGCAGCTCGCCGTCCGCGAAGAACAGACAGATGTCTTTTGTTTATTTCATTTCGGAAGCCCAATCGATTTCATCGGTCAGCATCTTTTCCGAAATGGATAAACATTTTTCGATTTTGGCTGTATCATTTCCCGCTTTTCTCAGTTCTTCAATGCGAGTAAACCATAAAGGTTTTTGATATCTGTAAAGAAGCGGCGCTGCATGAATCTCAATTTCCTGAAATCTGTATGACTTTTTCACAGTGCGAATCGCCCGAAAAATTCGGTTCCGTTCAATATCGTCTGAGGATTCGGAAAAGGCTTCTATGGTCATGACATAAGGTGCTTCTCGGAACAGATAATTGATAACGACTTCTTTTCCGCAAAGATTAAAATCAAATACACCTTTAAATCTGCCGTCCCGGTCAAGAAGAATGTTTGATTTATTTAAGTCTGCCTGAAAAACGGATGTTGGCAGCAAGGGATATATTTTTTTCAATTCTTCTTTGTTTTTATTCCAGAGCTTCCATATTCGTTCGACTTGCTCCGAAAAAGAATCGGGAAGCTTTTTTGCGAGTTCCAGCCAGTTTGTTGCATTTTCTGTGACTTCATCATCCTTGTCGCTGGGGCAGAATTTTTCAAATGCACACCATGCGGACGGAAAAGGTGCAAAATTAAAATGCATGGAAGCTACTCGGGCAATCATTTCAATCGCATCGTCAATGTATTTATAGTAACCGTTTTCTGAAATGATAGCGGGGTCAAAAGAATCCGCACCGGAAAAAGCCGAATATTCCTCAGCATAGGCAACGCAGGTATGGCCTTTATATTGGATTCTTGGATAAGTGCCGTTTTTTGAGGAGAGAATCTTGGGGCAATAATAGCCGAGTTTTTTGTATTCATCGGCACAGCGTTTCCATATTGAGATTCGATCGGGAGAGGTAAATTCATTGTCAATGATCTTCAATACCAACTTATTCCCCGAGGAGCAGTCGCATATCACGGTTTCTCTGAAATCCGTATCACCGTGGCTTGTGTTTTTTATTGAATAATCCACCGGCTTGCTGTCGCTGAATAAGGAAAAAACGGAGGATATCATGTCACATTCCATCATTGGTTAATCTTCCCCTTGCTTTGAATCCTTGTTTTTTGTCATCAGTACCACGCACTCGACATGTCCCGTTCTTGGGAACATATCGACGGCGCGCAGCTTGGATACGGCATATCCGTGCTCCGCGAGATACGCGCAGTCGCGCGCGGCGGTTGCGCTGTTGCAGGATACCATGACGATGCGCTCCGGCGCCATTTGAAGCATAGCATCGAGAACCTTTCCGTCGCAGCCGCCTCTCGGCGGATCGACGACGACAACGTCGGGATGAATGCCGGCGGATGCTAACTGTTCTGCTGCTTCTCCCGCATCGGCACAGATAAATTCCGCGTTTCGGATGCCGTTGCGTTCGGCATTTCGGCGCGCGTTTTCCACGGCCGCGGGAACGACCTCGACGCCGATAAGACGCGCGGCATTTTTTGCCATAGAGAGTCCGATCGTGCCGACGCCGCAGTAGAGGTCGAGCAGGACTTCCTTGCCCGTAAGCGCGGCAAATTCCTGTGCGGTACCGTAGAGCACCTCCGCGCCGTCGTGATTGACCTGATAAAACGAAAGCGGGGAAATGTCAAAGACAAGGCCGCACAGCGTATCCGTAATGGCCGCTTTGCCGTAGAGTGTCACGCACCTCCTGCCGAGAATCTCATTTCCCGGCTTTTTATTGACATTCAGGACGATGCTTGTGATGTTCTCATTTTCGGAGAGCAGGGCGCGAATCAGCTCCTCCGTATGCGGCAGCGCATCTGCGTTTGCGACGATACAAACCATGATCTCGCCGCTGGCTCTGCCGTCCCGGATGAAAATATGGCGGACGGTTCCCGTGTGGGATTCTTCTTCGTAAGGCGCAATCCGGAAGCGTTCCATCCATGCGCTCACCCGCCGCAGAATCGCATGATAGAACGGGGGCTGAAGTCCGCAGGAATCACAGGGAATGATTCTATGGCTGTGCGGCGCATAGAAGCCGAACACCGGCAATCCGTTCTCATTTTTTCCGCACGGAATCTGTGCTTTGTTTCGATAGCCGTCTTGGGCGGGAGAAGGCAGAATCGCATCGCAGGAGATGGCAAGCTTGCCGATTCTCTTAAAATTCTCCTCCACCCATCTTTTTTTGATTTTCAGCTCCGCATCGTACCGGATATGACGAAACAGGCATCCGCCGCATTTGGAAAACACGGCGCAGTCAGGCTCGCATCTGTCGGGCGAGGCCGTCAGGACCTCTTCGCATTTTCCGTATCCGTGGGAGGAAAGTGTTTTCAGTATCCTCGCGGAAATCATGTCTCCGACGGCGGTTTTGGGTACGAAAACCACGTACCCCTCATATTTTCCGACGCCAGCGCCCTCCGGTGTCAGGTCGGTGATGGTGAGTGTCACGATATCGTTTTTTTTCAGCATTGTTTTTTATCTTTTTGTATAAAATATTTTATTCGTTTGTATTAGTCAGGCTTCCGAAAGGACTTTGGCGCGTTTCAGCGCGATGACAAGGACGGGAATGAGTATGATTTGCAGGAGGATTCCCGGCCATGAGCCGATTACGGCGGATGCGAGGAAAGCGTTCAGCGTATAGGTGCCGCCGCCGATGCCGACGGTGATCCACTGAACGGCTCCATATGCGAGTCTGCCGCCTATCATCGCAAGCAGGAGAGAAGCGTAAAGAAACGGAATTTTTTTCGGAAAGAGCTTATATAAAAATCCCGCAAGGAAGCCGTAGACCGCCATTTCCACGGCCATAAAGAAGCACATCGGCGCTTTCGGCATTCCGAGAAGAGCAAATCGCAGCGGTGCTGCCACAGCGCCGACCGCGAGCCCCCACCATGGTCCGCATAAAAAGCCGCAGAGCAGGACAGGCAGATGCATCGGACAGAGCATAGAACCGATTTCGGGGATTTGGCCGGTCAAATACGGCAAAAGAAGTGCAATGGCCAGCATCATGGCTGCGACGACGAGTTTTCGGATGTTTTTTTCATGTTTGCCTCTGTTTGTTTTCGTTTTCTCTCATTTTATCATTGCAGGGAATAAAAGTCAAGGAAAAGACAAAAAGGGGGGATGACGTCGTCATCCCCCTTTTCCGTATTCTTTTTATCTCGATGTTTCAATCAGTCCGTAGGCGCCGTCCTTGCGCTTATATACGACACAGATTTGCTCGGTATTCTGATCCTCGAACACGAAAAATTCATGTTCGAGAAGATTCATCTGCATAATCGCTTCTTCGACATCCATCGGTTTTAAGCTGAACGATTTCTTTCTGATTTTAAAATCGGTTTCCTCCTCCACATTTTCATCCGTTGTCACGGCGCCGCCGTCGAGAAACGCGCCTTCGCGAAGTCTTTTTTCAAGTCTTGTTTTATTTTTCCGGATCTGACGCTCGATGATGTTGACCGCGGTGTCGATTGCATGGCAGAAGGTCGGTCCGTCAACCTCGCTTCGGAATAAGACGCCGTCTGCGGAAATGGTGAGCTCTAAAATCTCTTTCTCTCTCTTTTTGCTGAGCGTTACGAACGCTTCGGCATTTTCGAGGAAAAACTTATCCAGCTTGCCGATCTTTTTCTCAATCAGCGCACGGACGTCGTCTCCGATGGTCACTTGTCTTAAAAGAATCGTTGTTTTCATAGATTATCACCTTTCGCTTCGTACTTGTAAAAAAGCTTCCGCTTCCTTACGCTTATAGTATAGCATATGCGGAAGCGGAAATAAAGAGCTTTTTGTGAATGAAATACAAAATTTTTGAAAAGCGAGGCGGTTTTTGCGTCAAATAGACAAAATATTACAGGAACCGACGGTTTCCATAATCGTTTTTTCCCGCTCATGGCAGGTAAAGAGAATGCTTTGATAACTGCGCTGCGAATATTTGTAAATCAAAGAGAGCATCTTGGAAAGACGCGCGTCGTCCATGCGGACAAAGCTTTCGTCGAACAGAAACGGCGGCACGGCTTTTTTATACAAAAGCTCGATGAGTGCGATTCTGAGACAGATGTAGGCGACGTCTCCTGTCCCCGCGCTGAGATATGCGGCGTCCCGCATCAGAGCACCGTCGGAAAAGGACAGTCCGAAGTCCATATCCACGCCGATTTCCGAATATTTGCCGTCCGTCAGCGCGCCCATGAGCTTTGCGGCGCTTTTCGCAATTTTCGGAGAAATGCCCTCCCGCAGTTTTCCGCTGGCCTTTTCCAGCGATTCGATGGCGAGCATATAGGCGTCCCATTTGGCGGTCAGCTCTCGGATTTCCTCGTCGAGCGCGGCTTTCTGCTCGGCAAGCTCGGTCGGCCGTATCGCCGTCGCCGTCAGCGCCGACAGCTCCACATCGATCTGATGAAGCTTGTCGGTTTGGGAGGCGATCGCAGCCGATAAAAATTCGCTGTCGCGCCTTTTCGCGGTGAGATTGAAGCTTTCCATTTCCTCCTCGTCATATTCGTCGAGGCATGCGGATTTCAGATATTCCTTGGGATAGGCCGCGAGGGATTCCTCGATTTCGGCAATTCTGCTTTTTTGCTCCTCGTATGCCGATTCCAGCCCCGCAAGCTCCGTGCGGATGCTGCGGCATGACGCGATGGCCTCCGAAAGGGAAGTCGCGGTATTGCCCGAGATTTCAAAGCCGTCCTTTCCGAGAACCTCCAAAATTTCCGCACTGATCTGTTCCAGCTTCGCGGAAGCCGCGTTAAATTTGTCATTGGCCTCATCGCGTGCGCCGGTGATAAAGACCATGTAGGCCTCATCCTCGGATGCGGCGCGGACCAGCTCCTCAAATTCGTCGTAATCCGCGCAGCCGAATTTGGCGCAGATGGTGCGGATATCCGTTTTGAGCGACGCCGACCGGACCAGAAAAACGATGCCTATAACGGCAAAGACGGGAATGAGCGCCGCCGTGATATATTTGAGGACGGCAGGCATGTCCGGCACGCCGAAAAAGAGAACGGCACAGAGGACGGCGAAGAGCGCGGCGAGAATAAACGCGCCCGTAAAAAGCTTGACGGAAGCCGAACGGGCACGGCGCATGGAACGGGTTTTCGAGATGAGCTCCTCGCGGGTTTTGCCGCCTTTCGCGCCGAAGCGTTCGAAAATCGCGAGCTTTTCGCTCATATCCGTTATTTTTTGGGTAGCGTCGGAAAGCGCCGCTTCCGCGTCGGCATAGCGGGAGGCGGCAAGCTCAAGGCTGCCCTGCATTTTTTCAAGCGAGGCAATATATCCGTCGGAGGATATATCCCGTCCGCCATGCTCCGGCGGCGATTTTTTCGCGGCGATTGTTTCCTCCGTTTCCACAAGGCGGGCCTTCTCCGCCTTGCGTCTCAGATAGGCTTTTTTCATGGTGTAGCGTTCGTATTTTTCGAGCTCCGCCTTGACGGCTTCAAGACGGTGCTCCGCTTCCTCTTTTTTTTCGGAAAGCTGGCGGCGGGTTCCTTCGAGGTAAATGATGTCGCCGCTCGCTTTCATAGCGGTTTCCAGCTTTTCCGCCGTTTCGTCGCGGGCGCTTTCCAGCTCCGCGATTTTTCCGCCCCGTCTGTTTTTATGCAGCAGGAACACTCTTGCGGAATCGAGCTTCGCAATCGCTTTCTTTGTGTTGATGCTCTCATTGGCGGAGAATAAAATGTTTTCCGCCTCCTCGCCGAGCTCGTGACCGCCAACGCGGGTGTTCTCCGTTTGGCGGATATAGACGGTACTATCGAAAACGGAGCCGGATACGCCGAAAAACACCTCGCCGGGCGATTGCCCTTTGAAACAGACGAGATTGGTGTCCGCATCGTATACGGCGCATTTTTCACGGTAGGAGGGCTTGCCGTCGGAGGAGGTGACACAGACGACCTCGCGCTCGATGCGATACCGCTTTCCGTCCTCGGAAAACGTGAGCGAGCCCGCCGCACGGGAATCCCGCCAGCTGATGGGACGGATTTTCTCGTCTGGCTTTGCGGGAAGTCCGTAAAACATGAATCGGATGAATCCGCATATTGTGGATTTTCCGGATTCGTTGGCTCCCTCGACGATGTTGACGCCCTCCGAAAAATTGAATTTTTGGTCGGACAGCTTGCCGAAGCTGGATATATACAGGCTTTCAAAAATCATGGTGTGCCCTCCTTTTCCTGATTTTGTGAGAGACGGGGACCGTCATCCGTGCTTTCTTTCCTGTTTCCGGCGGTAAGCGCGGATAAAGGGCTTTTCCATCAGGCGTTTGAATTTGAAAAAGAGATTTTCATCGTATGGAAGCGGCGTGACGAGGATCGCAAGCGCGCCGGCACGCTTCGCGCAGCAGACGTCGGTAAAGATCTGATCGCCGATTACCGCTGTCTCCTCCGGCCTGACGCCGAAATGTCCGCAGGAGGCAAACACGGCGCGGGGAGACGGCTTCCCGCTTTTGTAGGTCGTAAATACGCCGAGCTTTTTGTTGAAGCGCTCGACCCGCTCCCGTCCGTTGTTTGAGGCGAGCGCGACGGAAATGCCCTTGGCTTGCAGCGCTTCGATCCAATTTGTGACCTCCGCCGTAGGCTCCGGCATCCCGTAGGTTACAAGCGTATTGTCGATGTCGAGTACAACGGCGCGGATGCCCTTTGACAGGAGATAATCCGGTGTGATATCGTGTATGCTGTCGAACATGATATCCGGTATGAAAGGATGCTTCATGCGAATTTTCCGCCTTTCGGGTTGATGCTGCCGGGGCATGCTTTCGGAATTGCCGCGGGCGCATGAGAAATGGCAAAGCTGATTTATGACGGCCGGCGTTTATGAAAAACGCGGAGACAGCGGAGGTCCGCTGTCTGCGCTGCCGCATATGATTTCAAAATATATCAATATATTATCATTTTTAAAAACCAAACGCAATAGCTTTTCTGAATTTTTTCCGCAGCGCATTTCTTGACGGCCGATGTCTGCTGTGATATACTGATACCGAATCTTGTTGCGAGGTGGGACTATGGCGATGTGGAACGGAAAGAAAAAGGCGGTCACGTTCAGCTATGACGACGGCGTTATGCAGGATATACGGCTGATTGAGATTTTTAACCGATACGGTCTGCGGGCGACGTTCAATCTCAATTCGGGACTTTTGGGCGGGAAAAACACGCTTATTCGCGGCGGCGTGCAGGTAAGACACGATAAAATCCGCATGGAGGATGTGCGTGCGGTCTATGACGGGCATGAGGTCGCGGCGCATACGCTGACGCATCCGGCGCTGTGTACGTTGCCGGATGAAGAGGTAGTGCGGCAGGTGGAAGAGGACAGGCAGGCGCTTTCGGCGCTTGTCGGATATGAGGTTGTCGGCATGGCGTATCCCGGAGGCGGCGTCAATCACGATGCGAGAGTGGAGCGTCTTGTGCGGGAGCATACCGGTATTCGCTATGCCAGAACCGTCGATGCAAACGGCGGCTTCGGGATTCGGCACGACCTTATCGCATTCGCGCCGACGGTATATCATTTGGATATGGATAAAATGCTTGCGCTCGGCGAGGAATTCCTCGCTTCCGAGACGGACACACCGCAGCTTTTCTATATTTGGGGACATTCATATGAATTTGACGCATGGAGCTTTTGGGAGGCCTTTGAGGCTTTCTGCCGGAGGCTCGGCGGGCATGAGGATGTCTTTTACGGCACGAACCGGGAGGTGCTGCTGTGCTGAGAGTGCGCATGAGCGCCGTTACGGGATGAGGCTTTCTGTATCAAAACGGATTTTTGGAGAAAAAATCCGTTTTTTGTTGCTTTTCCGCTTGGTTGTGTTATAATAAAGATAAAATACGAAATATCGGAGAACGGGAGCTGCGGAAATGAGAAATCCGGAACAGACGGTGGGAAATTTAATTGATAAGCAGAGCGTCTGCTATGTCGGCTCCGCGGCGGCGGACGGTTTTCCGCACGTGCGGGCGATGTTTTCGCCGCGTGAGCGGGAAGGGATCGGAATTTTATATTTCACGACAAATCTGTCCTCCCGTCATGCGGCGCAGTACCGTGAAAATCCGAAAGCCTGTGTCTATTTCTGCGACCGGCGGTTTTATCGGGGCGTGATGCTCACGGGAACGATGGAGGTGCTCACGGACGATGCCATCCGCCGGAGGCTTTGGCGCGACGGGGATACGGCGTATTATCCCGGCGGCGTTTCGGACCCGGATTATTGTGTGCTGAAATTTACCGCGGAGCAGGGTAGATTTTACGGAAATTTCAAATCCGAGGATTTTAATATATAGGTTTCTTTTTGGGGAAATCCTATCAGGAGGATAAAATGAAAAAATGGCTCTCTTTTCTGCGTTCCTATATCGGACACGTAGGCGCTTATTTTATGTTTACCGTGCTGACGTTCGTTCTGTTTTCAAAAGCGCTCGGACTTCCGTCGGATACCTTTAACACCCCGCTTGTGTGGACGTCGCTTTTGTTTGCGGCGCTTGTCGGCGCGGCGGATTATGTATTCCGGCTGGCGTTTCTCGGCTCCTATTATGTGAAGCTTGTCGTTCACGGCATTCTTGCAACGGTATCGTTTGCGCTTTCCTTTGTCGTGGCCTCTGACCTTGTGGAGCGCGGCAAGACGGCGATGTTCGGGATTTTGGCTTTCTTCATTTTGTATTTGGTTATCGCCGCCGTCAGATGCGTTTATCATTCCGTGACAACCAAAAAGAGCAATGAAAAGGAAAGCTATACGAATCTCTATACGCCGAAAAATTTGGACAAATAAAAGAGGCTGCTCCGCCTGTGTGCGTCGGCGTGCATCGGGGCTTTTAGGATGCAGCGAAAACCAAAAGAGCGTGGACCGCGGTCCACGCTCTTTTTTATTGAAAATAAATTCAGTCCGGCAGGGAAAAATCCGTGATGGGATTGACCGCGATATATTCCTCGCCGTTTTTATAGACGGCGCTTCTGTTTTGCAGGAGGAATTTTGTGATTTCATAGCAGTCGATCCAGATTTGGTTGGTTCCGTCTTTCTGCACGGGATTGAAGATGAGCTGAATCCCGAAATGCAGATGCGGCGTGTTGATGTTGTTGACGTTTTCCTTGGCGCTGTAACCGGTCATGCCGAGATAACCGATTACCTCTCCCGCCGTGACGATTTTGCCCTCGTACATGTCGTTATAGGGATGATTTTTCCGCAGATGCGCGTAATAGTAGTAGCGCGTCCCGTCGAAGCTGCGGATGCCGATGCGCCATCCGCCGTATTGGTTCCAGCCGACGGCCTCGACATAGCCGGATTCCACGGCGATGATTGGTGTGCCGACGGAGCCCATCATATCGTGCCCAAGATGCCGTCTGCGGTATCCGTAGCTGCGCGATGCGCCGAAATCGTCGTAATCGCTGTAAGAATAGCCGCGCGCGATCGGAGAAAATGCTTTGAGCCCGTATTTTTCCGTATATTCGTATCGGCCGTTTGTGTTGTCGTATACCGCATAGGTGCCGAGATAACCGTCCAGCACCGCTCCGTAGGCTTCCTTATAATAAGAAAAATACTTCATGTCCTCGAAGCAGGCGGGATTCTGCTTTAAGGCTTCCTCCGCATATAAGAGGTCGGATTTTTTATAGCTTTTGAAATTCCCGCCGTATTTGGCGCCGAGATAGGCGAGCAGGTCGATCCAGCTTACATGGGAATCCGTGCCGTAAGAGGCCACATCGAGCTTCATGGCGTCCGTCATCGCGGCGGCCGTGACGCCGAAATCCACCCATTTGATATAAGAAGTGCCGTCGGCGGAGGCATAAAGCGCATTTTTTCCGGTGAGAGAGAAGATGCAGAATGCGAGCGCGAGCAGAGCAGCGAGCACGCAGGTCAGGATACGGGCGCGTTTTCCGCTCCCTTTATACATCGGAATCATGGCTTTCCTCCGAATTTTTCTTGATATATAAGGATATATATGAAAATTCGGCGTCCGCTATGCTATGGTGAAAAAGAATAAATCCGGTGCAAGCCTTAAAGGATTTGCACCGGACGGATCCGTATCTTTTTTCATAGAGGTATGGCGGTTTTGGAAATTCGGCTGCGGCATGTCCGCCGTGCGGCCGCTTTGTCCTCAGCTCAGCTTTTTTCCAGCGTGATTTCCAAAGAAAATGCGGCGCTCTCTCCTGCAATCCGAAGCGTGTATCTGCCTTTTGGGGCATTTTCGATGCGAACCTCTCCCTCATCGTTTATGGGAAGGTCTCCTACGATTTCTGCATTGTCGCGGACGATGCAGATGCGCAGATTGCCGGCGGTCACGGAGGAGACCGCATGCCAAACGAGCGTTTCGCCGTTTGCATTGACGCCGGCGAGGGGAGCGTCGGGCTGCATCACACCGGACAGCTCACCGATGCTGATTTTTGTTTTTCCGCCAATCGTCGATGTGACGGACGCAATGGCAAAATAGGATTGACTTTGGCAGATATCCTCTTCGGTGACGGAGCAGAGCGTGAAATCGTCCGGTCCGTTGACGTCTTCGATTGATTGGAAAAAACGGCCGGGAAAATCGCAGCCGGCAAGAAAGGCGAATAGAAGCAGCGTCACGATGAAAAACAGGGCCGATTTTTTCATATATTGGATTCCTCCGGTAGATTTTCACAGAGCGGTTTCACATAGCAGCGGCGTCTTTTATGGATTTCCGCATGGAATCTGCTCCACATGGATTGGATGCGCAGATTGGTTTCGAGCATGGGACCTGTTTCCGCATACTTGATGCCGAATTTTTCGGCGCCCTCAAAGGTATGTACGATGATTTCGGCATTCAGTGCGCTGTTCCAGTATTTCGGATGTGTGGCAATCAGCAGAAATTCCAGCGTCTCATGCTTTTTTGCGGTGAGATAGCGCAGCAAATGGATCCAGCCGAAAGGGAAGAGTCGCCCTTTGCAGTCGCGCACCGTATCCGCAAGAGAGGGAATGACGACGCCGAAGGACACAGGGATGTTGTTTTCATCGACAATCAGCGTGAGAAATTCCGGCTTGACAAGCGTGATAAACTGTCCGATATAAAGCTCCACCTGCTTGTCGTCCAGCGGGATGACGCCGTAAATATTTTTATAGGCTTCATAAAGCAGCTCAAAAAGGTCTTTTGCGTATGGCAGGATTTCTTTTGTCTTTTTTAAATGCACCTCATGCAGGTTCAGCTTTTCAAGGGAATACTCCGCGATCTTTTTGATTCTCGGATCGAGCGTTTCGGGCTTTTCCATAATCATTTCCACCCAATCCGTGAGCTTTGCATAGCCGAGTGCTTCCAAATGCTCCATATAATACGGATGATTATAGGTGGTGATAAAAAGTCCCTTTTTGTCGAAGCCGTCGACGAGCAGTCCCTGATGATCGAGGTCACAGAAGCCCATCGGACCTTGAACTTCGGTCATGCCGAGTGTTTGTGCATAAGCTTCCACTTCTGCAAGGAGCGCCCGCGATACCTCGATATCGTCGATGACGTCATATCGGGAAAAACGGACGCAGTTTTTGTGCCAGATTTCGTTGAAGCGCCGGTTATGGATTGCGGCGATTCTGCCGACAGGCTCTTTGCCGTGGAATGCCATAAAATAGCGTGCGCTGCAATAGGCAAACGCGGGATTTTTATCTTTTCTGAGGTTTTCCATTTCGTCCATCATAAGAGACGGAACATAATTTGGATTCCCTATATAAAGACGGTCGGGAAAGGCAATAAACCGTTTTAAATCCGAGACGGACAGGATTTCATATAAATCGAGATCTCCGCAGGAGTGAAGAAATTTCATAAATGTCTCCTCTTTGGCACTAAAAATTGATCTTATGATTAGTATATACCCTGAACCGAAAGTTTTCAAGATAGAATCGAAATTTAAGCGTTTGTTAAAATTTTTGCATAAAAATATAGGGGTGGGAAAGACTAATCCACAGGATATTTTTATAAAATTTGTTAAAAATATATTGACAAACACTCTGAAATATGATATATTAGATAAGCTTTGAAAATGATCCATTAGCTCAGAAGGTAGAGCACATGACTTTTAATCATGGTGTCCGGAGTTCGACTCTCCGATGGATCACCAAAAAAACGAGGTACCGCCTTGGTATCTCGTTTTTGTTTTGGGTGTCGTAACACCCGGGCTTGGTATCGATCACACGATTGCGCTTATCCCGATCCGATATTTTTCGATATGCCCCTTGACAAATAAGGGGAACTGTATTATTCTAATGGTTGCGCGTGCAACGGTTGCGTGCGCAACCATTAGAATATTTTGTTCGCCGCGTCAATTTTGACCGAGGAGCGGACATAAGGAAAGGAGCCGTCTATGCCGACGATCATGCGTCAGATCAATCTGATCAGCCGCTGCGAGGGACTTTACCGCACGGACAGACTTCGGGGCGCGGAGCTTGGAGCCTGCCATCACAGCTATGTGCTTGCCATTTGCCGGAATCCCGGAATTTCTCAGGAGGAGCTTGCAAGACACATCTGCATCAACAAAAGCGGCGTCACCCGCCACCTTACTTATTTGGAGGAGCATGGGTATGTCAGCCGTATTCACAGCGAATCGGACAAACGGGTCACGCTGGTATATCCGACGGATAAAATGCGGCAGGTTTTTCCCGATGTAAAGCGCATTGTGGAGGAATGGAACGACTATCTGACGGCGGGACTGACGGAAGCGGAGCTTGCGCAATTCCGTACACTTTTGGAGCGGCTTGCGCTGCGCGCTAAAAAATATTCGGACGACAGGGAAGAAACGAAAGAATGAAAACGATGTTGAAATATTTGAAGCCCTATTACGGCAGGATGTCGCTGGGACTTTTCATCAAATCGGCCGGAACGCTGGTCGAGCTTGCTCTTCCTTATATATTAAGTCATATTTTGAAAAATGTCGTCGGCTTGCAGGAAATACGCGCCATCGTATTTTGGGGCGGCGCCATGATCTTCTGCGCGGCTTTCGCCTGTGTCTGCAACATCGGTGCGAACCGGATGGCGGCGCGTGTGGCGCGGAATTTTTCGGAGCATGTCCGGCATGATCTTTTTGAGAGAACGCTGCACCTGTCGGCGGCGCAGACGGACGCCTTTACGATTCCGTCGCTGGAATCGCGCATCACGACGGACACCTACAACGTACATAGCTTTGTCGGCATGATGCAGCGCATGGGCGTGCGCGCACCGATCCTGCTTATCGGTGGGATTGTCATCACGCTTTTCATGGACAGCTATCTTGCCATGGCCATGATTGCCGTTTTGCCGTTTATATTCATTACGGTATATTTTATTTCCAAAAAAGGCGTTCCGCTTTATACCAAGGTGCAGAAATCCGTGGATAAAATGGTCCGCGTCGTGCGTGAGGACACGCAGGGCATTCGCGTAATCAAGGCGCTTTCCAAAACCGAGTACGAGCACCGCCGCTACGACACGGTCAACAAAGCGCTCGTGGACGATGAAAAGCGCGCCGGAATCACGATGAGCGCGGTGAATCCGGTCATGACGCTGTTTATGAACATCGGCATTGTCGCCGTCGTGGCGCTCAGCGCCTCCCGCGTCGCCGGTCACAAATCCGATCCGGAGACCGTTATCGCGTTTATGCAGTATTTCACGCTGATTTCCATGGCGATGATGTCGGTAACGAGGATTTTCGTCATGTATACCAAAAGCGCCGCTTCCGCGAAGCGAATCGGAGAGGTGCTCGACATGCCGGAGGATTTGACGGTCAAAAGCGAGGACGAATATCCTTGTAAGAACGACGACGGATATATTGTGTTCGAGCATGTGAGCTTTTCCTATAAGGGCGCTCATGACGACCTTGCGGACGTCAGCTTTTCGGTGCCGCGCGGCGGCTCTCTCGGTATTATCGGCGCCACCGGAAGCGGAAAATCGACGCTTGTAAAGCTGCTTCTGCGCTTTTACGATCCCGGGGCGGGCAGCATCCGCATCGGCGGACGGGATATCCGAACGATTCCGCGCGCGCAGCTTTATCCGATGTTCGGCACGGCGATGCAGAACGATTTTCTCTATGCCGATACGATTGAGGAAAATATCAAGTTCGGCAGAGAGCTTTCGCATGAACAGGTCGTGCGGGCGGCGGTAACGGCGCAGGCGGACGATTTTATTTCCGCTTTTCCGGAGGGTTATGAGCACATGCTCTCTCAAAAGGGAACCAATGTTTCGGGCGGGCAAAAGCAGCGGATTCTGATTGCCCGCGCGCTTGCGGCAGGGCCGGAAATCCTTGTGCTTGACGACAGCTCCTCCGCGCTGGACTATAAAACGGATGCCAATCTTCGCCGGGCGCTGAGAGAGGATATGAAAGAGACGACGGTTGTCACCGTTGCACAGCGGGTCAGCTCCATCAAGGACTGCGACGTCATCATCGTTCTTGAAGAAGGCAGGATTATCGGAATCGGCGACCATGATTTCCTCATGGAAACCTGTGCGGAATATAAAGAGATCGGCGAATCGCAGATGGGAGGTGCTTTTGTTGAATAAGGGGAATTTTGCAAAGGATCCGCGTGCGGAATCGAATCCGAACAAGATGGGCTCCGAGAAAAAGCTCGACCGCAGGACGGCGAAGGGCGTGATGCTCCGTCTCGGCGGCTATATCATGAAGCATTGGCCGCTGTTTCTGCTTGCCGTCGCGCTGACGCTTGTTTCCAATCAGCTCTCGCTTCTCGGACCGAAGTATTCCGGAGATGCCATCGACGCCATCTCCGCCGAGGGAGGCGTGGATTTTCAGGCGGTGTGGGAGAATGTCGTGAAAATGCTCCTGTGCTATGTCGCCTCCGCCGTGCTTTCCTATCTGCTCGCGGTGCTGATGATCCATTTGAGCCAAAAAATCGTATATACCATGCGGCGGCAGCTCTTTGAGAAGCTGACGACGCTCCCCGTCGGATATTTTGACACGCATGCCACCGGAGACATCATCAGCAGGATTTCCTATGATATCGATACGGTGAACAGCTCCTTGTCGCAGGACCTTGTGCAGGTCATGACAAGCATTTACACGGTAATTGGCTCCCTTGTTTTCATGTGGCAGATTTCAAAGCCGCTGATTGCGGTTTTTGCCGTCACGGTGCCGGTTTCGATTTTGTTTACCCGTTACCGCTCGAAGCGTGTGCGTCCGCTGTTCCATAAGCGTTCGAGAAAGCTCGGCGAGCTCAACGGCTATGCGGAGGAGATGCTCTCCGGCTGCGGGACCATCCGCGCATACAACAGAGAAGAGGAGATCGGCGCACGCTTTGACCGCCGCAATGCCGATGCGATGGATGCCTATTACGACGCGGAATACTGCGGGGCGCTCCTCGGTCCGTCGGTCAATTTCATCAACAATTTGTCCATTTCCTTGGTCATGATTTTCGGCGGTATCCTTTATATGTATTCACAGAACGGCACGGCGGCGGTGGGAACCCTCTTTTTTATCACGCTCGGAGGGGTGGCGCAGTTCGTTCAGTATTCGAGAAAGTTTGCCGGACCGATCAACGAATTTGCCAATATTCTGAATGAATTTCAGTCCGCCTTTGCGGCGGCGGACCGTGTGTTCCGCATCATCGACGAAGAGCCGGAGCGCGCGGATTCCGAAGGGGCGGTGACGCTTTCCGAGGTCTCGGGACGGGTCGCGCTCGAGCATGTCACTTTCGGCTATACGCCGGAAAAGAGGATTCTGGACGACATTTCCGTGCTCGCGGAGCCGGGGCGCACCATTGCCATTGTCGGTCCCACAGGAGCGGGCAAGACGACGATTATCAACCTGCTCATGCGCTTCTATGATGCAAATTCCGGCAGCATTTATGTCGACGGGTGCGAAATTGGGGAGATCAAACGCGACTCCCTGCGGCGCGCTTATACCATGGTATTGCAGGATACGTGGCTTTTTCACGGGACGATTCTTGAAAATATCGTATACGGGAAAGAGAACGCGAGCATGGAGGAGGTGCGTGCGGCGGCGCGGGCCGCGAGGATCGATTCCTATATCGAGCATCTGCCGGACGGCTACGATACAGTTCTGTCGGATGACGGAATCAACATTTCCAAGGGGCAGAAGCAGCTGATTACGATCGCCCGCGCGATGCTTTCGGAATCGACGATGCTGATTTTGGACGAAGCGACCTCCAATGTGGATTCGAGAACGGAAATCAAAATTCAGGAGGCGATGTCCGAGCTGATGCGGGGACGCACCTGCTTTGTCATCGCGCACCGGCTTTCCACGATTCAGAACGCCGATTTGATTTTGGTTCTGCAAAACGGCCGCATCACCGAGAGCGGAAATCATGAGCAGCTGATGCAGGCGGGCGGTTTTTACAGCACGCTGTACCGTTCTCAGTTTTCATAATTCGGCAGTTCGCTCGGTATATGCATTTTTATATTGGAAGGTCCGCTGCCGGATATCGATTTTTTGGGGAATTGGAATCAATTCCCCATTTATTTTTCGTATATTCTTCTTTGCTAAAAATGTATATTGTTATATATCATAATATGAAAATGCATTTTATCGATATCAAATATAGTTGTTATTCACAAAAAAGTTAAAAAAATTTCTCTGCCAGTTCATGGTTGAAAGGGTTTGACAAAAAAATTATCTACATATATAATTAAATAAAAAGCGGCAGTTGTGCCGTGAAATCTGAGAGGAAATGTTATGAAAAAACTGATTGCATTGATTTTGGCTGCCATGTTTGTTTTTGCGGTTGCTTCATGCGGAAATGAGCCTGCTCAGTCAACGCCGACGGAATCGACACCGGCGGAATCGACGCCGGAGGTAACAACGCCCGAAGAGTCGACGCCGGAGGTAACGGAACCCGAGGAATCGACACCGGAGGCGACAGACCCCGAGGAATCGACAAAAGAACCGGAGATTCCCGTGATTGTCGAGCTGCCTGAGGCTTATGTCGACTTTGATTTCCGGAACGGAACGATTACCGATGCAAAGGGTCACGCCACGATTGAAAACCGGGGCGCGACGGTCGTTGAGGCGACGGTGACGGCCGGGCGGTAAGTCGGCAAACCTAAATGCCCTGCGCATCGACGAATCCGGCAGCTATGTGCTTTGTACGTTCGGCGAGATGGGAACGGAGGACGCCGTCAAGGAATGGGCGGAAGGCGGTTTTGCCGTGGAAGCCTTCTATGTGATGGGTGAGAAGAAGGGCGTTCAGGGAATCGTCTGCGGAACGGAGCAGGTGAACTCGACAAAGATGCGCGGCGGCTGGGGGCTTGCCGAAAATGTCGGCAAACCGTACTTTATCACCGCGACATCGGGAAATGCTTATATCAGTGCGAATACGACGGCGTCCTCGTCCTCCTCGGAGACGGAGCTTGTGCATGTCGTTGCGGTTTACGATTATGCGGCGAAAAAGCAGTATCTTTATGTAAACGGCGTCTGCGTCAATTCGGCGGGCGAGACGATCAGCGGAGAATTTGCGCCGGCCGGCGCGGAAGCGTTCAACAAATTCTGTCTCGGCTCGGATTACAGAGAGACGGCAAAAGTCACCGAGACGACGCCGATCGATTTTCCGACTCCCGATATGACGATGGTGGATGCGAAAATCTATTCCTCGGCGCTGAGCGCCGAACAGGTGAAAGCCGCGTATGAGAATGCGCTTGCTCTTTTGGACTGATAATTTTGCTTCTCATTGCAAATCATAAAACAAGTCTTAGTTTATCCGTTTGTTGATCGAATTTGGAGCTTCCGGATATCCTATTATGGCTATATTTTTAAGAAAAAACGAGGTAATCCATTATGAAAAAATTCCTTGCGTTCCTTCTCGCGGCCGGCATGCTGACGGGTATTGCCGCGTGCGGTACCACCAAGGATAATGATACGACAACGTCTTCGGAGAAGCCGTCGGAAACGACGGCGGGCTCCGAGGACCCGGGGACGACTTCTCCGAGCTATACGGATCCGGATCTTCCAAAGACGTTTGATTCCGACAACATTGTGTTCTCCTTTGCCGCAATCAGCGACATGCATATCGCGAACAGCGCGACGGATACGGCCGCCAAAAAGCTGGAAAACGCATTTGCCCAGCTCAAAAAGCAGGCGCTGATCGACGACGAGGACGGTCTTGATGCGGTGTTTGCCGTGGGAGACTTGATCGATTCGGGCGGTTACGGCGGCAAATACAGTCAGATGGAGAATTACAAGGCTGTCTATGAGAAGGCGTTTTCTCCGACGGAAACGCCGATGATCTTCGTGCCCGGCAATCACGACGTTGCATGGACCGGAAGCTCTGTTTTCTCGGCCGAGTATCTCAACGACATCCTCGGCGAGGATTATTTCCTTACCGATATCGATATGGATGCGCTTGCCGACGAGGGCAACCGTCACTGTGTTGTGAACGGCTTCCATGTGCTCACGCTTCTGCCGGTCAGCTCTAATCCTGTGACTTATACGACCGCCACAAAAGAGTGGCTGGATGAAACGCTTGCCGAAATCACAAAAGAAAATCCGAATCAGTTTGTGATTGTCCTCACGCATCCGATGATCTATAATACCGTGTACGGCAGCGATCTCGGTCCCGATCTCTATCCGGGCATCACAAACATGTGGTATACGAAGGATCTCACGGAGATTCTTTCAAAATACAATCAGGTCGTGACCTTCGGCGGACATCTGCATTTCCCGCTGAACGATCCGCGCAGCATCATGCAGACATCCTTTACCTCTCTGGGCTGCGGTTCGGTCAGATATATGGCGATCGAAGCCGGCGGCTATGAGGACATGGCGGGCGTGACGACGATGCTGGATAAAGAGGAATTCTCGCAGGGACTTCTCGTGCAGATCGATAAAAACGGCAATATGCGCATCACACGCATGGACTTTTACAACGATGAAATTATCGGCGAGGACTGGACGGTTTCCTATCCTGTCTCGGATGGCTCTCATCTGACGAAATACGCATGGGACCGCGGCGACGATGAGAACAACGCGGCGCCGACGCTGTCGACGCTTGACGTGACGCTCGGCGAGATTTCCGGCTCCTCACAGGCAGTATCCGTGAGCTTTGCATCCGGCGCGGACGATGAATTTGTGCATCACTATGAGCTTGCGATTTGGAAGGGCGATTCGACGGACAGCTCGATTTTAAAGAGCTATCGGATTCTTTCCGATTTCTACCGTCATGCGAATACGGCGGATATGAAGAAAACTTGGGAGAAGGAGCTCGGCATACTGGATACGGACACCTCCTATGTGGTCGCGCTTGTCGCCTATGACTCATGGGGAGCTAAGAGCGCGCAGCTCATCAAGGAATTTAAGACGGGAAGCGCGGCTCCTCCGGAAAAAGAGGAGCTCCCCGAAGCTTATGCGGACATCGATTTCTCGGGCGGGACGATCGTGGACACCAAGGGAAATATCAAAATCCAGAACATGGGCGCGACGGTCGGCACGACTACGGTGACGGTGGGCGCGAAGACGGCGAGCGTCACCGCTCTGCGCGTTGCGGCTTCCGGAGAATATGTGCTCTGTACCTTTGATAAGCTGAAAACGGAAGCGGCTATGAAGAGCTGGGCGGAAAACGGCTTTTCCGTGGAGGCCTTCTATGTGATGGGACAGAAGGGCAGCATACAGGGTGTTGTCTGCGGCACGGAGTCCGGCGGCTGGGGCATTGCCGAGGATGCTACGGGAAAGCCGTACTTCATCACCGGTATCGCGGGGAACAAGTATAACGCGGGAGCATATGCCAAGGACGCTTCCTCGGAGACGGAGCTCGTGCATGTCGTTGCGGTGTATGATTATAAGAACAAGCAGGAGAAAATCTATATAAACGGCGTTCTGAACGATACAAAATCCATTTCGGGCGAGTATTGCACCGGAATGTCGGAGGCTTTCAATAAGTTCTGTCTCGGAAACGACATCAAGAAAACAGGTATGGGCGGAGATTTCACTTGCCCCGACATGACGATGGTTGACGCGAAGATTTATGCGTCGGCGCTCACGGGCGGTCAGGTAAGAACCGCATATGAGGATGCGATCGATAGCTTAAATTGAAGAATCAGGAGAAAAAACACAGCGTTATAGGTTAAATTTGTTTCACAATTTTATGTAAATTTCTTGCGGAGGCGCGGGCATTTACAGATTCTGCGCTTCCGTGAGACGAAAAGGAGAATGAACAATGAGGCAAAGAAAAAGAGGCTTCACGGTAACGGAACTGGTTATCTTCATCGTTGTTATTGCAATTTTGGCCGGCTCAATGATCACGGGCTTCGTTGTCCTTAGCAATGAGATGAAAGCGGCTAAGCGGGAACGGGAAGCGAATCAGGCAGCACTTCAAGCAAAGCTTGATGAAATTTCGGCGAAGCTGAACGGCACGGGCGGCGGACTCAGCTGGGAGGATTTTGAGAACGAGCTTGCTTCTCAGCTTGCCAAGCAGGAGGCTTCATGGACGGAAGCACTGAACCGTGCGCTTGACGAATTTGCTGGGAAGTATGCGGGCGGCGCGGGACTGACCGAGGCGCAGGTCAAAGCGATTATGGAAGAGGCTCTGGCGGGACAGCTGACCGAGGCACAGGTGAGGAACATCGTGAATAACGCTGTCCGTGGGCTCGACAGTGCTCCGTCGGCAGCGGAGATTTCAAAAATTGTCAGACAGGCGCTGTCTTCTTATATGACCGCCGAGCAGGTGGAGGCTTTTGTCGACGCCACAATCAGCGGACAGAATGAGAAAATTCAGCAGATTGTCGACGAAGCAAGGGAAAACATGCAAAAGGAGTTTAAAAAACTGTTAGATACATATTTCGAGTCGAATCAAAAGGAGTTTGATTCCGACAATGTTGTATTTTCGTTTGCCGCGATCAGCGATATTCACATCATGAACAGCACAACGGACGCGGTTGCGAAAAAATTTGAGAGTGCCTTGAAGCAGCTGAAAGCACAGGCTCTCCTCGACGATGCGGACGGCCTTGATGCCGTATTCGCAGTAGGTGACATCATCGACACCGGTTACAGCGGAAAATACGAACAGACAAATTATTTCAAAACCATTTATGAGAGCGTGTTCTCTCCGACTGAGGTCCCGATGATCTACACGCCCGGAAACCATGACGTCAAGGGCTGGTGGACGGCGAATTCCGCGGCGGAAGCGAAAAACATCGACAAGCTGCTCGGCGACAATTATTTCCTGACGGATATTGACGCAGAAGCGCTTGCGAGTGCGGGCAACCGTCACTGCGTGATCAACGGCTTCCATGTGATTACGATGCTGCCGACGTCTCAGGATCCGGTCACCTTTACCGATTCTGCACTGCAATGGTTCGACGAGACGCTCGCGAAAGTGACGGCGGAAAATCCGGATCAGTTCGTGTTCGTCCTCACGCATCCGATGATATACGACACCGTGTACGGCAGCGATCTCGGTACCTATTGGTATACCAAGGATCTGACGGAGATTCTGAACAAATATCCGCAGGCTGTGACGTTCAGCGGACATCTGCATTTCCCGTTGAACGATCCGCGCAGCATCATGCAGACCGGCTTTACCTCTCTGGGCTGCGGCTCGGTCAGATATATGGCGATCGAAGCCGGACAGTACGAGGATATGGCGGGCAATACCACGATGCTCGACAAGGATGAATTCTCGCAGGGCCTTCTCGTTCAGATCGACGGAGACGGCAATATGCGGATCACGCGCATGGACTTCTATCATGAAGAGGTCATCGGCGAATATTGGACGGTAGCCCGTCCCGAAACCGACGGCTCTCATCTTGAAAAATATTCCAAGGACCGCGGCAGTGAAGAGAACAACAAGGCGCCGGTGCTTTCCACGCTCGACGTCACGCTCGGAGCGACCTCCGGTTCTGCTCAGGCTGTGTCGGTGAGCTTTGCCGCCGGTACGGACGATGAATTTGTGCATCACTATCAGCTCGTCGTTTCGGAGAAGAGCGGAAATGTTCTTTCGACTTATAACATTCTTTCCGATTTTTACCGTCATGCGAATACGGCGGATATGCAGACGACATGGGAAAAGGAGCTTTCCTCGCTTCCGAAAGGCGGCACCTATGTGGTTACGCTCACGGCATACGACTCATGGGGAGCTGCAAGCAACACGCTCACCAAGGAATTCAAAACAGCCAGCAACAATCCGGAGGATTCTAAGCTCCCGGATGCGTATGTGGACTTTGATTTCAAGGATGGAACCGTTATCGATACAAAGGGTAACGTTACAATCGAGAACAAGGGCGCGACGGTTGGCACGGCAGCGGTAACGGCCGGTACAAAATCGGCGACGGTAAACGCTCTGCGTGTGAATAATTCCGGCGAGTACGTGCTTTGCACATTCAACAAGCTCGACACGAGCGACGCCGTCAAGGAATGGGCGGAAAACGGTTTTTCCGTGGAAGTATTCTATGTGATGGGCAAAAAAGGCGGCTATCAGGGCGTTATCTGCGGCACGGAACAGGCAAACTCGACAAAACTTCGCGGCGGCTGGGGCATTGCCGAAAATGCCGGCAAGCCATATTTTATCACCGCATCCTCGAAGAACGCTTATGACAGCGCGAACACAACGGCGGCCGCGGCCTCCTCGACGACGGAGCTTGTGCATGTTGTCGCGGTCTACGACTATGCGGCAGGAAAGCAGTATCTCTATATCAACGGGATTTGTGTCAACTCCGACGGTCAGGCACTGAGCGGAGAATTTGCTCCCGCAGGCGCGGAAGCGTTCAATAAGTTCTGCCTCGGCGCAGATTACAAGGAAATTGCGAAAGCCACTTCGACATCTGCGGTCGATTTCCCGACCTCCGACATGACGATGGTGGATGCAAAAATCTACTCCGGTGCGCTGAATGCCGAGCAGGTGACGACTGCATACGGAGAAGCTTTGGCGCTTTTGGATGAAAGCACTCCTGTTACGCCGACCGCTCCGGAGGCATATGTGGACTTTGATTTCTCGAACGGAACGATTACCGACACAAAGGGCAACGTCACGATTGAAAACAAGGGCGCGACGGTCGGTACGGCAGCGGTAACGGCCGGCACCAAATCGGCAACGGTGAACGCTCTGCGTGTGAGTAATTCCGGCGAGTACGTGCTTTGCACGTTCAATAAGCTCGACACGAGCGACGCCGTCAAGGAATGGGCGGAAAACGGCTTTACGGTTGAGGCGTTCTATGTCATGGGTACAAAAGGCGGCGTTCAGGGTGTCGTCTGCGGCACGGAACAGGCAAACTCGACAAAACTTCGCGGCGGCTGGGGCATTGCCGAAAACGCCGGTAAGCCATACTTTATCACCGCATCCTCGAGGAATGCCTATGACAGCGCGAACACAACGGCAGCAGCGGCCTCCTCGACGACGGAGCTTGTGCATGTTGTCGCAGTCTACGACTATGCGGCAGGAAAGCAGTATCTCTATATCAACGGTGAATGTGTCAATCCCGACGGTCAGGCATTGAGCGGAGAGTTTGCTCCCGCGGGCGCGGAAGCGTTCAATAAGTTCTGCCTCGGTGCGGATTACAGAGAAACGGCAAAGGTCACTTCGACAACTCCGATTGACTACCCCACGAAAGATATGACAATGGTAGATGCGAAGATTTATTCTTCCGCTTTGACCGCTGAGCAAGTACAGACTGCGTATGAAAACGCACTCGATTCTTTGAACTGATATCAAACCGAAAAACGATCCGGTAATTTGCCGGATCGTTTTTATTTATGTCATTTGACCGGCATGGGAAAAAATGAGGAAATCTTTTCATTTCCATGTTGAAATTTTGCCCAGAATGTGGTATGATTACCCCATAAATGCGAAGCGTTTATGTTAGCTGAATAAAAAATACGGTAAAATTCTAAAAGGGTATAGATCGTTTGAGATTTTGGCTGTGTACCCCGTAAGCGAAAATCGCTTGCGTTAGATAGATTGGAAATACGGCAGAACTCCAAAAGGGTATAGATTGCTCGAAGTCTTGGCTATGTACCCCATAAATGCGAAGCGTTTATGTTAGCTGAATAAAAAAATACGGTAGATTTCCAAAAGGGTATAGATCGCTTGGGGTTTTGGCTGTGTGCCCCATAAATGCGAAGCATTTATGTTAGCTGAATAAAAAAATACGGTAAAACCTCAAAAGGATAAAACTCATAATTATTTTTCCTGATTTCGGAAAACGGTTTCACGGAAACGAAAAATAATATTTCTCCTGCTGATTCCGATTTGCGAATCCTTTTGCCATAAATATTGCACTTTGGAAGAACTCTCCTTGCAAGGGAATCATTTCACCTTGATTGATATATTTGGAAAGCTTATAATGGTTTCAGATATCAGAGAAGGAGAGCTTCCCCATGAAAAACGATAGCAGCGCATCCAATCCTAAACGGCATAGACGGAAAACTGTCCTCATGTCTTTCCTCGCGGTGATGGCCGCACTTTATTTGACCTCATGTTCCGATATGCCGGACCCTGTGGACACGCGAATGACCGCATTTTCCGAGGATTCCGGTTATTCCGCGCAGACCTCTTCTCCTGCGGGAGTTGAGACGACGAGAAAAAATTCCGATTCCGATGAGACGACCGCCCCGCTGGAGGTGACCTCTCGGGAGCCGGAGGATCCTGTCGATCCTTCGCATGATGGCACCCATTCGGAGACAAACGAATTCCTTGAAGCTATCCCCTATGATACGGTATATGAGTATTCCGACCGATATTATGAGGGGGATCAGGTCGTCCGTGTTGCCGGTGTCGATGGATGCAGGTCGGTCACGGTTGTTACGACATATAAAAACGGCGAGATTATAGATGTCGCAAGAGAAGAGGCCTTGCTTTTCTCACCGACGGACGAGGTCGTGGTCATCGGCACGAAAGAGGTGCTTACTTACGGAAAAGTGGTGACAATCGAAAACGTGGTGCCGTTTGGAACGGACTATGAATATGATTCCGCATCCTATGATGACGAGCAAATTGTCGTCAGAGAGGGAAAGAACGGTAGCACGCTGGTTGAGTATTTGATTACATATGAAAGAGGCGTTGAAATTTCGAGAGAGCTCGTATCGAGCACGGTAACCGAGCCGGTATCGAAGCTCATTCGCGTCGGGACAAAGCCCGCCTATACGGAAGCGAATGTCACGGAAAAGGTTAACATCGTCAACTATACGACGAAATACGAATACGATTCCACCCTTGAAGAAGGCGTGCAAAAGTTAAAGACCGCCGGAATCGACGGTTATACGGAAAAGATTTATAAAATTACATATTATCATGGGGCGGAAGCCTCCCGCGAGCTTGTGCAAAGTACCGTGCATGAGCCGCAGGTTGAAATCATAATCATCGGTACAAAAACAGAAGAAAGCTTCGGAATGCCTTATATCGACGCGGCACACGGCGGCTACGATTACAGCGTGACGCAGGATTATGGCGGCTCAAACAATCACGGCGGAATCGATTTCGGCGTGTGGTACGGTTCGCCGATTGTCGCCGTGATGAGCGGAACCGTTATTTACGCCTACAACGACGGCGACCTGCCTACGAGCGACCTGCGCTGGACATACGGAACCTATGTCGTCATCGAGCACGAAAACGGTACATGCTCCTATTATGCGCACCTGAAAAGCCGCACCGTGTCGGTGGGTGACAAGGTGTCGAAGGGCGATATCATCGGATACAGCGGCAATACCGGCCGCGTATCTCCCGCGCCTACGCCGTCAAATCCGCTGGCCGGCACGCATCTGCACTTTGAAATCCGTGTTTGGAACGGGAGTACATACGTAAAGGCCGATCCGAAGAACTACTTACCGCGCTGGAATTATTAAAATACAGATACTTCGGAAAGGTTTGGTTTGTTTATGAAGGATTACAAATGGTACGGACATTTTAACGCAGACGATTCGTTTACCGTGACGGAGCCGGAAACGCCGCGTCACTGGTATAACTACATGTTCAACGACGAATATGTGACGTTTACCTCTCAGGTCGGCTACGGCGAGGGGCTTGCGCAGGACGATATGGGAAGAAGGATTCTGCTTGTATCGAACCGGAATATTTTCGTGTCGGAGAACGGCGAGGCTTGGAGTCTGTTCGGTCTTCCGCTGGATTACGGCTATACGGATTATTCCTGCCTGCACGGCTGCGGATTCAGTACTGTTTCTCTTTCATATAACGGAATCAAAAGCGCGGTGCGCATCTTTGTTCCAAGCGAGGGCAGACGGGAGATTTGGAGCGTGACGCTTACCAATATGAGCGATTATCCCCGCACCGTCAAGCTTATCACCTATGCGAAAACAGAGCTGGACGGAACCTACCGTCCGCAGGGCTACAATCTCGGCACGGGCGGCTTCATGGCGGACAAAAATGCGGTGTACGCGCATGATTATCATGAGCTTTATTCAAAGCGCAACCGTCACATTTGGGGCTATATGACCGCTTCTGAGCAGGCCACGGGCTTTGATTCGAGACGCAACGCTTTCATCGGTCCTTACGGGGATGAGCAGCATCCTGTGGCACTTCGTAAGTACGGCGGCTGCACGGGAAGCGACTGCAATTCGGAAAAGCTGTGCCTCGCGCTGGAAAACACCCTGACGCTCGCGCCGGGTGAGAGCCATACTGTGCATTTTGTCCTCGGCGTCGCGCTGGATACGGCGGAGATCGTCCCGCCGACGGCGGATTCCGTCGCTGCGGAGTTTGCCGCGATGGAAAAAAAGTATGGCGAGGTGCTGGGCGGTGTCAGAATCAAAACGCCGTGGGAAAGCTTCGATCATCTCATCAACGGCTGGATGAAATACGCCGCGGATATGGGCTCGCGCTGGGCGCGTGTGCGCCATAACGGTTACCGCGATATGACAAGCGATACGGAGTGTCTCGCGGCGGTCAATCCGAAGCTCGCCTGGGAGCGCATGAAGCGCGTGCTCTCCTATCAGTATCAAAGCGGCTATGCGCCGAGAACCATCATCGACGGCGCGATCCGCGACCGCAATTTTGCGGACAACACCGTGTGGATGACCTTTGCGGTGAATACCATCATAAGAGAGCTCGGTGATCCCTCGCTGCTCTATGAAACGGTGAAATTCAACGATACGGAGGAAGAATACCCCGTTTACGAGCACATCAAGCGCTCGGTCGATTTTCTATACAATTTCCAGGGACTTTACGGACTTGTCCGCATTTGGGGCGGCGACTGGAACGACTGCGTCAACTACGCCGGACTGAAAGGGAAAGGCGTTTCGGTATGGCTTTCCATCGCGTGGTGCCGCGCAAACCGTCAGTTTGCGGAGATCGCACGCTGGCTTGGCAAAGAGGACGACGCAAGGACCGCCGACGAGCGCGGCAAAATCATGGAGGAGCGCATCGAGGCTTACGGCTGGGACGAAAAGGGCGGCTATTATCTTTATGCCCGTACCGACGACGACATCATCATGGGCGGCTCGGACTGCGACGAAGGCAAGATATTCCTGATTTCGCAGCTTTGGTCGGTGCTTGCGGGACTGCCGCGCGGTGCCGAGGCGATGGAGCATGCCGAGGAGATCCTTGAAACGCCGATCGGCATCCGGCTCGCTTATCCCGCTTTCTCCTATCAGCGTGATTATATCGGCTCTATGGCGGAAAAGGCGCCCGGCGTGCAGGACAACGGCGGCATCTATCTCCATCCGTCCGCGTGGAAGCTGGCGGTGGACAGCATTCTGCGCCGTCCCGACCGCGTGGAGGAGGGACTTCGCAAGATGCTCCCGTTCGATACGACCTACGGTGTCAAATGCGGCGAGCCTTACGCGATGTTCAATTCTTATTTCGCGCCGGAGACCGGCTACCGTGCCGGAACGCCGGGACAGAGCTGGCGCACGGCGTCCAGCTCGTGGATGCTCAAAAGCGTGATCGAATATGTATTCGGACTTCATGCGGAGCTTGCGGGACTTCGCATCGACCCGTGTCTGCCTCTGTCGTGGACGGAATGCAGCATTGTCAAGGTGTTCCGCGATTGCACATATGAGATTTTCTATCACGGCGACGGAACCGGTTCCGATGTGCTGGCGCTTTCCGTAAACGGGAAAACGGTGCCGGCAGATACTCCGATTGCTCCTGTATCCGGAGAGACGCTGAAAATCGATGTGACGCTTGGAAAGAAAGCCTGATGACGACGAAAAAGGATACCGTGCCGACGGCACGGTATTTTTTGTTATCCTGTTGAATTTTTTCCTGCGATGTATTATAATAACAATATGGCTATTTTAGAACGGCATGACAAGTTTGACATGCGGAGAGGAGCGGGAAATGGATAAGAATAGACAGTCCAAACGAATGTCTGAGCTTCTCGGATTTTCGCTGCTTTTTTCCATGGCGTTGCTTTGGCTCTGCGCCCTTTGTCTGAATTACGCGGAAATTGAATCGGAAAATCTCTATTTATTTGTCGTTTTGCTGTCGAAGCTTCCGATTTTCGGACTGCCCGTTCTATTTGTCCGTCTGAGCGCGGCAAAGCTTGAAATCCCGATGCCGCGGCTTTCCCCCGGGACACAGGGCTCCAAGCGATTTCTCATCTGTGTGTCGTCTGTGGGCGTTATCGTTCTTATCCAGATTTTATACAGCGCGCTTTTTCCATCGGCTATCGCGGAGATGGGGGTTTCCGCATCCACCACACCGCTTGGTTATGCTTTGATGTTTGCCGTATATGTCGTTTTGCCGGCGGTATTCGAGGAGCTGTTTTTCCGAGGAACCGTGATGCGCGCTTTGACGGTTCACAGAAAGCTCTTGGCGCTTATGGTTTCCGCGCTTTCCTTTGCTTTGATGCACTTTTCGATCGAGCGGTTCCCGATCGCGTTTTTCTGCGGTCTGATCCTCGGAATCGCATATCTTTCGACGGGCTCGCTGGGTTGTGCGATTTTCATTCATCTGTTCTGCAATGCGATATGGTATGCCGTGGAAATCGTGCGGACGCTGTTTGCATCGTATTATCCGACGTTTATGCGGATTGTTTTTGCCGCTTGTGTCCTGATGATTGCCGCGGGAATGCCGGTGCTGAAGACGACGCTCGGAACGGTATCGGGCGAAGACGATGAACAGGCGGTGTCCTCCGCTTATTTTTGGAGCTTTCCCTATATTGTGTTCCTGGTGACTGCGGCGCTCGTGCAGGTTTTTTGGAGGGGATTGGAATGACCGGCAGAAATCCGAATGCGGAAGCATACATGCGTGAGGCGCTCCGTCAGGCGCGCCGTGCCGCCGACAGGGGAGAGGTTCCCGTGGGGGCGGTGGTCGTCCGTGACGGCACCATCATCGCGAGGGCGTACAATACGCGCGAAACGGGGAAGAACGCGCTTCATCACGCGGAACTCAAAGCGATAGATAGGGCTTGTAAAAAGCTCGGCGGCTGGCGGCTTCCGCGCTGTGAGCTGTATGTCACGCTGGAACCGTGTCCGATGTGTGCCGGCGCTGTTATCAATTCCCGCATGGAGGCGGTCTATTTCGGTGCGCGCGATAAAAAAGCCGGCGCTTTTGGGACATGCTTCGACATGAACTCCTTTGGTTTGAATCATAAGCCGGCGGTGTTTGCCGGAGTATTGGAAAACGAGTGCTCGTCGCTTCTTTCAGATTTTTTCAGTGAATTGCGCCGCCGGAAAAATCCTGATGGGGCTTCGGAAAACGGCGAAAAATAGAAACTTATGGCGAGAAATAAAAATAAAATATATTTGACAATCGTGCATATTTGTGGTAGTATAAGCATATGACAAGCGGCGGCCGCGAAATCGGTGTCAGTCTGCGCCGTATGCCGTGTAAAGCCGAGGCTTTTGTAAAGATTTGCCGTTCTGCGGAACGGTGTGGGAGGTTCAAATGAAAAAAGAAATCAAAAAATCACTGTTTGCCTTTTTGACGATTCTCCTGACGGTTGCTTTCTGCACCTTGATCGCAGGATGCGCAGGGAATGGCGAAGCCGATTCGACGCCGATCGGAACCATTCCGCCGGAAACAACCGCTACGACACAGGGAGAAAATCCGCCGGAAACGACGGGAAATACGAGCACTTCGTCCGAAGATACAACCGGCGGCGGGACGCCGATCATTCCTCCTGTGGGAAGCTACATAAATCCGCTCACCGGAATCCCGACAACCAAGGATCTTTCCAATACGAAGCCGCTTGCGATTGTTGTGGACAACATCAAGAGCAGCTACGCCCGTCAGACGGGATTGGATCAGGCCGATATCCTTTATGAGGCGCTGGTGGCGCCCGGTATTACCCGCTTTTTGATGGTGGTTGCCGACTATACGACGGTTGACAGCGTCTGCAATATCCGTTCGGGAAGAGATTATCACCTGGATCTTGCGGCATATCACAACGCGGTGCTCATGTGCCATGGCGGATCCAAGACCGTGCATTATGATTTTTATCAGATGGCGGCGGACAGACTTGGCAGCCGTTGGGGCTTTATCGATACGCAGCAGGAATATTGGTTTGCCACCGTCGAGGCCGGCAACAAATACGGGACGATCACTCACTATGAGGAGCGTCTGCCCGAGCTCAAATACGATACGCTGTTCAAGCCGGCGGCGCTGACGGCGCTTCTCAATTCCAAATCCGCATATTTTGTAAAGGCCGGCGGTACCATTACAGGCACGCCGAAGCAGAGCCTCAAATTTGTCGATTACGGTACGACGAAATCGATGGCGGGCGCTTCCAGTGCGACGACGATCAATTTGGAATTTACCTGTCAGGGCGTTTCTCTTGCCGGAAAAAAGGTAAGTTTCCGTTATGATGCGACGACGGATAAATACCTGCGTTTCCAGGACGGCGCAGCGCATGTGGATTCCGAGACGAACAAGCAGCTTTCCTTCACCAATGTGATTACGCTCTTTACGGATGTCGAGAATGTGAAAAGCGGCATTTCCAGCGACCCGGATATGACCCTTGTTGAGACGCGTGGCAGCGGTACGGGCTATTATTTCTACGGCGGCAAGGTGATTCAGATCACATGGCGTTCCGACGGTTCAACACTCACATTGACGGATCCGCTCGGAAATGAGTTAACACTTGCGACCGGAAACACCTATATCGGTTATCTCGATAACGACTATATTTACGGTGGTACGACTTTCTGGAGCTGACGGAAAATTTTCAAGACGGGACATGCAAAATGTCCCGTCTTTTTTTGCAGACAGGTGGGAAATGCCGGCTCGCTTCCGTGCGCCCGGTCCCGCCGGCGCAGCCGGCTGCGCGGGAGCGGGGATTTCACGGGTGCCGGAATCCTTGCTGATGATGGGAAGAAAAACGGGAGGCTTGCTTTTTTTGATGCGCTCCCGCGGTTCACGGATGGAATCCGTGAACGGGGACCGGGCATGTGCGAAAATGGATGGGGATAACGGAAAGAATAAAACAAAATATTTTTGATACCGCTATTGACAGGATTCGGCGGGCGTGCTATAATGTTAACAATAAATCTTTAAGTGGGTACGGAGCTGCCGACAAGATTTTGCATAACGGAGGATTTTCCCCGGAATCGGGGTGATTTTTTGCCGCGCAAAACTTGTCGGATGGACAAGCTTTTTTATTATCCGGAACAGAAAGGTTGCGTTTTATGCTTACGGTTTTGAAAAATGCGGCGGTATATGAGGACGGCGTGATTCGGAAAAGGGAGCTTCTTTTCGACGGTGTCTCTCTTTCCTCTTTTTCCGGTGAGAATTTGACGGGAGATTCCGTTTCTTATTTCGATCATGCGTTGATTTTACCCGGCTTTTGCGATGTGCATGTGCATTTCCGAGAGCCGGGCTTTTCTTATAAAGAGGATATCGCAAGCGGTACGGCGGCGGCGGCGCATGGCGGCTATACGGCGGTTTGTACGATGCCGAATCTCTCTCCCGCGCCGGATTCTGTGGAGAATTTGAAGGTTCAGACGGATGCGATTGCATGCCGCGCCCGGATTCCCGTATATCCTTACGGGACGATTACAAAAGGAGAGCTTGGAAAAGCGCTTTCCGATATGGAGGAGCTTGCGGGTTCGGTGGTCGCCTTTTCCGACGACGGACGCGGCGTCCAAAGCGGGGATATGATGGAAGCGGCGATGAAAAAGGCGAAGTCGCTCGGGAAAATCGTCGCCGCCCATTGTGAGGACAATTCGCTCCTTTTCGGCGGGTATATTCATGACGGCGTATACGCGAGGACACACGGACACCGCGGGATTTCGTCCGAAAGCGAATGGCGGCAGATCGAACGCGACCTTGACTTGGCGGAAAAAACGGGCTGCGCTTATCATGTCTGCCATATCTCGACGGCGGAGAGCGTGGCGCTCATCCGCACCGCCAAAGCGCGCGGCGTGGACGTCACCTGTGAGACCGCGCCGCACTATCTTGTGCTGGACGAAAATGCTCTCGAAGAGGATGGGCGCTTCAAGATGAATCCGCCTCTGCGCGCCGCCCGCGACCGCGAAGCGCTGCTTGCGGGAATCGCGGATGGGACAATCGATATGATTGCAACGGATCATGCGCCGCACAGCGCGGAGGAAAAATCACGCGGACTTGAAAAGAGCGCGATGGGCATTGTGGGACTGGAAACTGCGTTTCCCGTTCTATATACAAACCTTGTGAAAAAAGGAATCCTGACGCTGGAAAGGCTTGTCGAGCTGATGTCGGTAAATCCGCGGAGGCGGTTCCGCATTCCATCCGACCCCGGCTTCTGCATTTGGGATGTCGAACACGAATATGAGATCGATCCCGATGCGTTTTTGTCCCGCGGACGGAGTACGCCTTTTGCGGGAAATCAGGTTTTCGGAAAATGTCTTGCGACAGTATACGGAGGAAAAACGGTATGGCAAAGCAAATCATGAGAAAGCTCGTCCTTGAGGACGGCAGCGAATATTACGGTTACGGCTTCGGCGCGGATACCGACCGCGTATGTGAAATCGTATTCAATACCTCTATGGTTGGATATCAGGAGATCGTTTCGGATCCCTCCTATACCAATCAAATGGTCGTCATGACCTATCCGCTCATCGGCAACTACGGCATCACGGACGAGGACTACGAGACGAAAAGTCCGACAATCGGCGGTCTTATCGTGAGAGAGTACAACGATTTGCCCTCGAATTTCCGGTACACGAAAACCTTGTCGGAGACGATGGAGGAATATCACATTCCGGGAATTTCCGGCATCGACACGCGCTGTCTTACGCGCAGCATCCGCGATCTCGGCTCGCGCCGTGTGCTCATCACCTCGCCGGATATGCCTAAGGAGGAGGCACTACGTATTATTGCACAGACGCCGGTGCCGCACGACGCCGTTTCCCGCGTCAGCTGCCGCAAGCGCTGGTACTCCCGCACGGCGAACGCGAAATACAATGTTGTCGCCGTCGATTGCGGCATCAAGCTCAATATCATACGTTCTCTCAATGCGAGAGGCTGTAATGTGACGGTCGTGCCGTGGAACACCGCGCCCGCCGAGGTGGAGAGCATGAAGCCGGACGGTATCTTCCTTTCCAATGGTCCGGGCGACCCGGAGGATGTGACGCCGGTGATCGAGCTTATTCGCGCTCTGCGCGGGAAATATCCGATATTCGGCATCTGCCTCGGTCATCAGATGATTAGCCTTGCTTATGGGGCGAAGACATATAAGTTAAAATTCGGACACCGCGGCGGCAATCATCCCGTGAAGAATCTTTTGACGGGAAAAATCGAGATTACCTCTCAAAACCACAGCTATGCAGTGGATAAGGCGAGCGTTGCGGGAACGGGACTTGAAGTCACGCATGTCAATCTGCTCGACGATACGGTAGAGGGAGTGCGGTGCGTGCGCGACCGGGTTTTCTCGGTGCAGTACCATCCGGAAAGCGCGCCCGGCCCGCAGGACAGCGCCTACCTGTTCGATGAATTTATTGCGCTTATGAAGGAGGGCAACTGACATGCCGAAAAGAAACGATTTGAAGAAAATACTGGTGATCGGCTCCGGTCCGATCGTCATCGGGCAGGCGGCGGAATTTGATTACGCCGGCACACAGGCATGTCTTGCGCTGAAAGAAGAGGGCTATGAGGTCGTGCTCTGCAACTCCAATCCGGCGACGATCATGACGGATACCTCCATCGCGGATAAAATCTATATGGAGCCGCTGACGCTCGAATATATCGCCAAGATTCTCCGGTATGAGCGTCCGGATGCGATTGTGCCCGGCATCGGCGGACAGACGGGGCTCAACCTCGCGATGCAGCTCGAGAAAAAGGGCGTGCTGCGCGAATGTCAGGTCGAGCTGCTCGGCACGAGCAGCGAGAGCATCGAGCGCGCCGAGGACAGAGAAAAATTCAAGGAGCTTTGCGAGGAGCTTGGCGAGCCGGTGCTGCCGTCTCTCATCGCGCATACCATTGAGGAAGGGCTTGCCGCGGCGGCAGAGATCGGTTATCCGGTCGTGCTGCGCCCCGCGTTCACGCTCGGCGGCACGGGCGGCGGCTTTGCCGACGACGAGGCAGAATGCCGGGAGCTTCTCAAAAACGCCTTAAAGCTTTCTCCCGTGCATGAGGTGCTGGTGGAAAAGAGCATCAAGGGCTATAAGGAAATCGAATATGAGGTCATGCGCGATTCCAATGACACGGCGATCACCATTTGTAATATGGAGAATGTCGATCCCGTCGGCATCCATACGGGCGATTCCATCGTCGTGTGTCCGAGCCAGACGCTGACCAACAAGGAATACCACATGCTGCGGGACAGCGCGCTGAAAATCATCCGTGCGCTGAAAATCGAAGGCGGCTGCAATGTGCAGTTCGCGCTCGACCCGCATTCTTTTCAGTATTATCTCATCGAAGTCAATCCGCGCGTATCGCGCTCCTCCGCGCTCGCTTCCAAGGCGAGCGGATATCCGATTGCGCGCGTTTCCGCGAAAATCGCGGTCGGCATGACGCTCGACGAGATTGCCATCGCGAACACGCCCGCTTCCTTTGAGCCGACGCTCGACTATGTGGTGACGAAGATGCCTCGCTTCCCGTTCGATAAATTCGCGGCGGCGAACAACAAGCTTTCCACGCAGATGAAGGCGACGGGCGAGGTCATGAGCATCGGGCGCACGATTGAAGAAAGCCTGCTCAAAGCGGTGCGTTCGCTGGAAATCGGCATTTGTCACCTTTATATGGGCAAATTCGACACACAGACGACGGACGCGCTGATGGAATATATCAAAATCGGGACGGACGACCGCATCTGCGCGATTGCGGAGCTGATCCGCCGCGGCGTCGATATCGGCCTTATCTGCTATGCGACGAAAATCGACATGCTGTTCCTTGAAAAGGTGAAAAATATCGTGTCGATGGAAAACGAGCTTTCGGGGGCGCCGCAGGACATCGGGGTGCTTCGCGAAGCGAAAAGGATGGGCTTTTCCGATAAATTTATCGCGAAGCTCTGGGGATGCCGGGAGCTTGACGTCTATCATATGCGGGAGCGCGAGGGGATTTTCCCGGTCTACAAGATGATCGATACCTGCGCTTCCGAGTTTGAAAGCTATATCCCGTATTTCTATTCGACCTATGAATCCGAAAACGAATCCGTCGTTTCCGACAAAAAGAAGATTATTGTGCTCGGTTCCGGTCCTATCCGCATCGGGCAGGGCGTGGAGTTCGATTATTCCACCGTCCATGCGGTGAAAACCATCAAAGCGTCCGGCTATGAGGCGATTATCATCAACAACAATCCGGAGACGGTTTCCACGGACTATACGACCTCGGACAAGCTCTATTTTGAGCCGCTCTGCGTCGAGGACGTGATGAACATCGTCCGCCTTGAAAATCCGGAGGGCGTCATTGCCTCGCTCGGCGGTCAGACCGCCATCAACCTTGCGGAACCGCTGCGCGAGCGCGGTGTGACGATTATCGGCACCGACTGCGATGCCATCGAAAAAGCGGAGAACCGCGACGCTTTTGAAAAAGTGCTGGAAGCGCTCCATATTCCGCAGCCGGAGGGCAGAGCGGTTACGAAAATCGAAGACGGCGTCGCCGCCGCGGCGAAAATCGGCTATCCCGTGCTGGTTCGTCCGTCGTTTGTGCTCGGCGGACGCGCGATGCAGATTGTCGCGGACGAGGCGGGACTGCGTCATTATCTGAAAACGGCGGTCGAAATCGACGAGGACAAGCCGGTCCTCGTGGATAAATACATTCAGGGCAAGGAGGTCGAGGTCGACGCGGTCTGCGACGGCACGGATGTGTTCGTGCCCGGCATCATGGAGCTTGTCGAGCGCACGGGCATCCACAGCGGCGACTCCATCAGCGTCTATCCGTCGTTCAGCATCTCCGGCAAGGTAAAAGAGACCATTCTCGACTACACGAAAAAGCTCGGACTCGGCATCGGCATCATCGGGCTTTACAACATTCAGTTTATCGTCGATAAGGACGAAAACGTCTTTATCATCGAGGTCAATCCGCGCTCGTCCCGCACAGTGCCGTTTATCTCGAAATCGACGGGATACAGCCTTGCCGATATCGGCACGCGCGTCATTCTCGGCAAAAGCCTGCGCGAGCAGGGAATCACGTCGATTTATCCCGCGGAGAAAAAGCGCTGGTATGTCAAGGCGCCGGCTTTCTCTTTCTCCAAGCTGCGCGGGCTTGACGCCTACCTCAGCCCGGAGATGAAGTCGACCGGCGAGGCGATCGGCTATGACAACAGCTTGACGCGCGCGCTCTATAAGGCGCTGCAAGCCTCGGGCACCAATGTCATGAACTATGGCACGGTGTTCTGCACGATTGCGGACAAGGACAAGGAGGAGGCGCTGCCGCTGATTCGCCGTTTCTACAATATGGGCTTCAACATTCAGGCGACGGCGGGAACGGCGAAATTCCTGAAAGCGCACGGTGTGCGCACCCATGCGGTGCGCAAGCTCAGCGAGGGCAGCGAGGAGATTCTCGATTCCATCCGCCAAGGATATGTCAACTATATCATCAATACGCGCGATATGAATTCCTCCGGCGTGCTTTCCGACGGATATGAAATCCGCCAATGCGCGGTGGAAAACAACGTGACGATGTTCACGGCGCTCGACACGGTCAAGGTGCTGCTCGACGTGCTCGAAGAGATGACGCTCGGCATCTCCACCATCGACGCATGAGGTGACAAAATGACAGAAGGCTTCTATGAAATCCGCTCCAATGTCAAAATTGCGAGGGATGTTTATGAAATGACGCTCGCGGGTGATACGTCCGCCGTTACGGTGCCCGGGCAGTTTATCAATATCAAGCTCGACGGACTTTTTCTCCGCCGTCCGATTTCGGTCTGCGACTGGGATGCGGAGACGATAACAATCCTTTATAAGGTCGTCGGGGCGGGAACGGAAAAAATGGCGGAGATGACGGCGGGGACGACGCTTGATATCCTCGTGGGGCTTGGCAACGGCTTCGATATGACAAAATCCGGAGAGATGCCGCTGCTTGTCGGCGGCGGCGTCGGTACGCCGCCGATGTATGGGCTTTGCAGGCGGCTTATCGCCGCCGGCAAAATGCCGACGGTGATTCTCGGCTTCGCTTCGGCGGCGGATGTGCTGTATGAGGAAAAATTCCGTGCGCTGGGCGCGGAGGTGCGCGCTGCGACAGCCGACGGAAGCCACGGGCTCTGCGGTTTTGTGACCGATGCGATGGCGGGAATCCGGTATTCGTACTTCTACGCCTGCGGGCCGGTTCCGATGCTGCGCGCCGTCTCGGACGCATCCCTCTCGGACGGACAGCTCAGCTTCGAGGAGCGCATGGGCTGCGGCTTCGGCGCCTGTATGGGCTGCTCCTGCAAGACAAAATACGGAAATAAGAGAATCTGCCGGGACGGCCCGGTGCTGGAAAAGGGGGAGGTCATATGGTGAACACAAAAGTGCGCCTTTGCGGGATACCGCTTGATAATCCGGTGATTCCCGCGAGCGGAACGTTCGGCTACGGCTATGAATTTGCCGAGCTTTACGATATTGGCTGCCTCGGCACCTTTTCCTTTAAGGGAACGACAAGGGAGCCGCGCTTCGGCAATCCTACGCCGCGCATCGCGGAATGTCCGGGCGGGATGCTCAACGCGGTGGGACTTCAAAATCCGGGTGTGGATGCGGTCATTGCGGAGGAGCTGCCGCGCCTTGCGAAATGCTTTCACAAGCCGGTCATGGCGAACGTCAGCGGCTTTTCGGAGACGGAATATGTCGAGGTCTGCGAAAAACTGGATGCGGTGCCGCAGGTCGGCTGGATTGAGGTCAACATCTCCTGCCCGAACGTACACGGCGGCGGCATGAGCTTCGGCACGTCCTGCGAGGCCGCAGGAAACATTACGGCAGCGGTGCGCCGTGCGGTAAAAAAGCCGCTCATCATCAAGCTTTCACCGAATGTGACGGATATCGTTTCCATCGCCAAGGCCTGCGAGGCGGCAGGCGCGGACGGAATCAGCCTCATCAACACGCTTCTCGGCATGCGGATCGATCTGAAAAAACGAAAACCGGTACTCGCCAACGGGACGGGCGGTTTTTCCGGACCGGCCGTCTTTCCGGTGGCGGTGCGCATGGTCTATCAGGTCTATGAGGCGGTGAAAATTCCGATTGTCGGGATGGGCGGCGTTTCCTCGGCACAGGACGTGGTGGAAATGATGCTCGCGGGTGCGACGGCCGTCGAGGTGGGCGCCGCGAATCTTGTGGATCCCTATGCCTGCCGCGATATCATAGCCGACTTGCCGCGGGTTATGGAAAAATACGGAATCGAAAATTTAACGGATATCATAGGAGGTGCGCATTAAATGGGAAAGGACGTCATCATCGCCTGCGATTTTGCGGGCGCCTCGGAAACCTTTGCGTTTCTTGATTTATTCAAGGAGGAAAAGCCGTATGTGAAAATCGGCATGGAGCTTTTTTACGCGGAGGGACCGTCGATTGTCCGCGAAATCAAGAAAAGAGGTCATCAAATCTTCCTCGATTTGAAGCTCCACGACATTCCGAATACGGTGAAAAAAGCGATGGCGGTGCTCTCGCGGCTCGATGTGGACATGTGCAATCTTCATGCGGGCGGGACTGTCGCCATGATGGAGGCGGCGCTTGAAGGGCTGACGCGCCCTGACGGGACGCGCCCGCTTCTTATCGCCGTGACGCAGCTCACCTCGACGAGCGAGGAGCGCATGCGGGAGGACTTGCTCATCACGGAACCGATTGACAAGGTCGTCATGCATTACGCGGAAAATGCGAAGCGTGCGGGACTTGACGGCGTGGTCTGCTCGCCTTTGGAAGCGGGCAAGGTGCATGCCGTCTGCGGGGAAAAATTCCTCACCGTGACGCCGGGCGTGCGCTTCGCCGGCGGGGATATGGGCGATCAGGCCCGCATTACGACGCCGGAGGGGGCCAAGGCGCTCGGTTCGGATTATATCGTCGTCGGCCGTCCGATTACGGCGGCACCGGCCCCCGTTGCGGCGTACAGAAGATGCGTTGCGGAATTTGTAGATTAAAGGAGAGTCGATATGGAACAGCTTCAAAGAAAAATTGCAAAGGACCTGCTTGATATTCAAGCGGTATTTTTCAGTCCCGACAAGCCTTTTACGTGGGCAAGCGGCATCAAAAGCCCCGTTTACTGCGACAACCGTCTGACGCTGACGGCGCCCGCGGTGCGATGCGATGTGGAAGAAGGCCTTGCCGCGCTGATTCGCGAGCATTATCCCGAGGCCGAGGTACTGATGGGTACCTCCACGGCCGGAATCGCGCACGCGGCGATTACAGCGCATCTTATGAACCTTCCGATGGGGTATGTCCGCTCCGGCGCAAAGGATCACGGCAGACAGAATCAGATTGAGGGCAGACTTGAAAAGGGGCAGAAGGTTGTCGTCGTCGAGGACCTCATCTCTACCGGCGGAAGTGTTTTGGAGGTCGTCGAGGTGCTGCGCGCGGCAGGCGCAGAAGTGCTCGGCATCGTGAGCATTTTCACCTACGGAATGAAAAAGGGCTTGGAACGGCTCGCCGCGGCGGACGTCAAAAACGTGAGCCTTACGAATTTCGACGTGATAGCGCAGGTCGCCGCCGAATGCGGCTATATTAAAACGGAGGATATCGCGCGTCTTATCGCGTTCCGGAACAATCCGCAGGATGAAAGCTGGATTCATTCCGGAATCTGAGTGAAATTTGAAAGGGCAGGGGATCAAAATGAGAAGTTTAATCGATATTTTGGAGCTTTCGACCGCGGAGATCGGCGAGCTGATCGCCGTGGCGGAGGATATCATCGCAAATCCGGAGGCTTATGCGGACAAATGCAAGGGGAAAATTCTCGGCACACTCTTTTTTGAACCGTCCACGAGAACCCGTCTCAGCTTCACCTCGGCGATGATGAGTCTCGGCGGAAATGTGCTTGGCTTTTCCGAGGCGACAAGCAGTTCTGCCTCCAAAGGGGAGAGCGTCGCCGACACCGTGCGCATGGTGAGCGCTTATTCCGATATCATCGCGATGCGCCATCCGAAGGAGGGTGCGCCGCTTGTCGCTGCCGGCCGTGCGACCGTGCCGATTATCAATGCGGGCGACGGCGGACATTTCCATCCGACGCAGACGCTCACCGACCTTTTCACCATTAAGCGGAAAAAGGGAAAACTCGACCATCTGACGGTCGGTCTTTGCGGGGATTTGAAGTTCGGAAGAACCGTCCACTCCCTGATTGCGGCGATGTCGCGCTATGAGGGGATTCGGTTTATCCTTATCTCGCCGGAGGAATTGAAGCTGCCCGGCTATGTCAGATATGAATTCCTCGGCGAGGGCAAGTCGGAATATGTCGAAGCGGCGGACATGGAGGCGGTCATGCCGGAGCTGGACATTCTGTATATGACGCGGATTCAGCAGGAGCGCTTTGCCTCTCACGACGATTATCTGCGCCTCAAAGACAGCTATATCCTGACGCCGGATAAGCTGCAAAATGCAAAATCCGACCTGTGCATCCTGCACCCGCTGCCGCGCGTGAACGAGATTTCCGTCGCGGTGGACGATGATCCGCGTGCCTGCTATTTCGAGCAGGCGGCGAACGGCAGATATATCCGTATGGCGCTGATTTTGAAGCTCCTTGCGGAAAAGGATGTGCCGTCGAAGCTTCCTCATGACGGTGAGGTCATCGACGGGCTATGCTGTCAGAATCCGCGATGCATTACGACGACGGAGCAGGAGCTGCCGCAGCTGTTCCGCTGTGCGGACCATGAGCATGAGATCTATCGCTGCGTATACTGCGATCAAAAGGTTTATAAGAAGAAATAAACCGGATTTATGCAAAAAACTTTTGAGAATAAAGGCGCTCCCTTATGGGGCGCCTTGCTTTTTATTTTCGGAAATCGAGGTGATTTTCAGGATAAACTTGGGTTTTCTTCCTTAAATTTTCGTGAATTTTTGAAATTCCTCAAAAATAAATATGTACAAATGGAATATAATGTGGTATAATATCAAAAATAGGCGGATTTTCGTAAAATTTCATCCGCTGTATGGAAAGAGTGGGGATTCATGAAAAAAATTGTTTCTCTGATTCTTTTGCTTTCGATGCTTGTGATTCTGACCTGCTGCTCGGGTGGTGCAACGCCGGTTGAGGACTTCCTTTTGGCGGCGGGGAAAATGGATATCGTCAAAATGGAAGCGCTTATGACGTCGGATTCGGCGGCTATGGCTGCCCGCATAAAGGAATATGCGGATTCCTTGGATTCCGAAAGCCGGACGGTGCTTGTTTCGCTGTATTCCAAGCTCAGATATACGATTTCAAAGGAAACCGAGACGGAAACCGGAACTAAGACGGTTCTTGTGGAGCTGACGATTCCGGACATGGCAGCTGTCAAAGCGTTTGCGGAGGCAAAAATGGCGGTATCCGGCGAGTCTGCTCATGAGATTGTCGAAATGATGATAAATGACGGCACGGTTTCGGGCAGCTATATGACGGAGAAAAAGATTACGGTTCTGATGAAGTCAGAGGATGGGAATTGGCGGATTCCTTATTCGGAATCCGAGAACGGCGAGCTTGTTACGGCACTTTCCCTTGTCGAGATGCTGCGCTTTTTTGCATTGGGATAAAGAAAAACTCGGGAATAGAGGAGACGCCGGCCGTCTGTCGGCGATCGGATAGGAAAATATGAGAGAGAGCAATCGAAACAGGGCAGACAGACATTCGCCGGAGGAATTCGGTACGGTTGTCGTCGGGAGAAATCCCGTGATGGAGCTTTTGAAAAGCGGCAGGGAAATCGAAAAACTGTATGTGCAGCGCGGAGAGAGAGAAGGCTCGATCACCAAGATTTTCGCGGAGGCGAGGAAACGCTCGATCGTGATTTCCGAGGTGGATAAGAAGCGTCTCGACGAGCTTGCGCTCGGCAATGCGCATCAGGGCGTCGCCGCGGTCGCTTCGGCGGTGAGCTTTGTCTCCGTTTCCGATATCGTGTCCGCCGCGCGGGATAAAGGGGAGAAGCCGCTTATCGTGGTGTGCGACGGCATCGAGGACCCGCATAATCTCGGCGCGATTATCCGGAGCGCGGACGGCGCCGGCGCTCACGGCATCGTCATATCGCGCAGGCATTGTCCGGTGATCGGACAGACGGTTTTCAAGTCGTCCGCGGGCGCCGCGGCGCATGTTCCGATCGCACGGGTGGCAAATATCGCCTCTGCGGTCGATGAGCTGAAGGAATCGGGCGTTTGGGTTTTCGCCGCGGAAGCGGACGGAACGTGCTATACCGAGGCCGATTTCGATTGCGCCTGCGCGGTTGTGCTTGGGAGTGAGGGAGACGGAATTTCGCGGCTTGTTCGCGAGAAATGTGATTTTACCGTGTCCATCCCGATGTACGGCAGGGTGAATTCTCTGAATGTTTCGGCTGCGGCCGCGGTGCTTTTGTTCCATGCCGCGCAGAAGCAAAGAAAGCTATAAAGTTTAGGATTACAGAATTATTGTGGGAGGTTATTTCTCATGGAGAAAAACGACAAGACCGGAAAGCAGTCTTATGATGAGCTTGAAAATTCGGCTCAGGGACTTTTGCGCCGTCTCAACAACCGGTATGACGCCACCCGCGTGGAAGCGGAAAAGAGCGCGATGAAGAATCTCGACGCCATGGAGGATTCGGACGCGGGAGATCCGGATGTCGTCGCGTATACGGCCACAGCGGAAGTGCCGGCTGTAAAGGAGAAAAAGAAAAAAAAGAATCCTTCGCAGGATACCGGAGAGATCAGCGAGGCGGAGCTGCAAAGCCTTTTTGATAAATATCTCGGCGGAGAAAACAAGTCCTCGGAAAGCGCGGGATATGACGGCGTCCACCAGAGAATTTTGGATGCCGAACAGCGCTCCGGCGTGGATTCTATGCCGAAAACCGATGTGGAGAAAAACATCGATGAGGCGGAAAAATACATAGATTCCATTTCGACCTCCGAGGAGCTTGTAAGGACACAGGAGCCTCCTATCATATCCAGCACCAGTACCGTGGAAACGGTCGCCGCAGGGAGCGGAACGGGCGAATACGGCCTGACGCTCGACAGCACGGAGCAGCTTGCCGCATATGAGCCGGAAGCGGCCAAGGAAAAAATAGGGAAAAAAGAAAAAGCGGGGAAGCGGGAAAGCAGCGTGACCGCGGAAACGGAAATCCCTACTGATACGGCGATGATGAAAGCCTTTGGTCTGAATCCGCAGAAAGCGGAGACTGCCGATACCGGAAATCTGTTCGGAGAATTTTCGCTTGCGGATACCGGCGACCTGCAATCGACGGAAGAAATTTCGGCGCGAGAGCTTGAAGGCGAAGAGGCGGAGCCCGTTTCCGTCGGTGAGAGCGGGACGGGGGAATTTGAATATACGGACCCGGCGCAGAACAAATCGATTTTTGCGATTTTTAAATCAAAATATAACTTTGCCAGACTGAGAATGATTTTGGCAGGTGTGCTCGCTGTCTTTCTGCTGCTTCTCGAAAATATTCCGTCCGTCGCGGAAAGTCTCGGCGGAAAAAACAATTTCGTGGCGGTCGACTGGGTTTTGTCGTTTGCCTGCTTTGCGCTTGTGCTCGACCGGATGCTTTTGGCGGTGAAAGCGCTCCTGAAATTTGAGTTTGACCCGGATTCCATTACGCTTGTCGCATTTGTGCTGTCTTTTGTGACGACGCTTGTCACGGCTTTTGCGGCACCGTCCTATGAAATTCCGCGGATGTATAATTTCGCGTTCGCCGTATGCGTATTTCTGAATACGGTCTGCATCTTTATTTCTCTGCGCCGCGACGTTTATTCGTTTAAGGTCGTATCCTCCGGCAAGGTCAAAAAGGTGATTATGCGCACCGGCGTTTCGGAGAATGTCAGAACGCCGGAGGAAATGGAGTTTTCGGAATATCTCGGCGACGGCGCGGATGTAGCTGTTATCAAAAAGACGGATTTCGTGTCGGATTTCTTTGCAAGAAGAAGGGAGAGACCGAAATCGACAGCCGCTCTGAAAATCTTTTTGCCGGTGTGTCTTGGCGTTGCCGTTATCTTCTTTTTCCTTGCAAAATTTGCGATGGACCAGACTGTGGCGGAAAGCTTTGGCACGGCATATGCGACGTTTTTGATGACGGCGCCGTTTGCGGCTTTCTTTTCCTATGCATACCCGATTTATTTGGCTTCCCGCCGTGCTTATACTTATAATTCCGCAATCGTGGGCGACAAGACGCCGGAGGAATATGAGAATACCGCTGTTGTCGCATTTCGTGACGAGGATGCTTTTCCGGCCGGAAAAATCAAGGTCAGAGGCATCAAGATTTTCGCGGACAGAAACATCGAGAATGTCGTTTATTATGCTTCCAGCGTATTTTCCAAGCTCGGCGGACCGCTTTCCTCGGTATTCAGACAGGCGACGCTCAATTCCGTCAATTCCGAGGATGTCGAAATCCGCGAAATCGCGAACGAGGGCGTCTGTGCGATGGTAGACGGGAAAAACATCGTGATCGGACGTCCGGCTTATATGGAAAATCAGTGTTTTGAGACGATGCCGGAACAGGGCGATGAGGAGTACGAGGGACAGTCGAACAAGCGGATTCTCTATCTCGCCTGTGAACAGATCATTATTGCAAAATTCTATATTCAGTACAATACCACCTCGGATTTTGTGTATATCGTGCGTCATTTGGCGGATGCGGGCGTATGCGTTTCGATCCGAACAGCAGACCCTTGTATTGACGACGGCATTTTGTATGACAATAAGATGAATCCGGAAAAGTATCCGGTCAAAATTATCAAGGGGCTGGCGGCGGAGGAAAAATCGGCAAGCATTTCCGCAGAAAACGGCGGGGTAATTTCGGTAGGTTCCGTCAAGGATATCGTCAAGACGATGATGCTTTGCGATAAGCTCGGAAATGTCGGAAAGACCAATCTCGTGTTGAAGACCGTTGCCTCCGTGCTCGGTGTTGCGGTGATGGCCTTGGTGCTCTTCACCGGCGCTATGTCCGGCATGCTTTCACTGTATCCGGCGCTGTATCAGTGCTTTTGGCTGATTCCGATGATTTGTGTATCCAAAATATATATATGAGATAAGAAAACGACCGCTCCAAGCGGTCGTTTTTTTCATGGACTTTCTCTTGCGCTGCACCGGCGCTTTTTCTCTGTCATGCCGTTTTGATTTTCGGTTTATGGACGTGCAGAAAACGATGGATTCTTTTGTTTTACCTCTTGACAAAGTGAAAATAGTGTGCTATCATTTTAACAAGCTAAAACAAAAACTTTTAAAGGAGATTACAACATGAAAAAATTGTTTGCCCTTATGCTATCCGCGCTGCTTTTGGTTTCGCTTTTTGTTTCGTGCGGAGGACAGAAGAAGATGGTCGTCGTCGGCTATACGGTTTATAAGCCGATGAATTATACGGATGAGAACGGAAAGCTTATCGGTTTTGATACGGAGCTGGCCGAAGCGGTATTTGATAAGCTCGGTTATACGGTGACGTTTAAGGAAATCAACTGGAATCAGAAATATCTCGAGCTCGAGGCGGGCACTGTCGATTGTCTTTGGAACGGTTTTACTGCGAATACGGCGGATGACGACGGTATCGCAAGAAGCGAAAAGGTCGATTTTTCCTATAATTATATGCTCAATAAACAGGTCGTCGTTACAACGAAGGCATTGGCCGATGCCGTAACCGGAATGGATTCCTTTACCGGAAAGGTCGGAAGCGCCGAGAAAGGCTCCGCCGGATATTCCTATATGGATAATTTGACGGACTGCGTCAAAAAGGATGCCGAATCACAGGTCAAGGCGTTGCAGGAGCTTACGCTCGGCACGACCGATTTTGTTGTACTGGACGAACAGCTGGCGAAAGCGTATGTCGGTACGGGAGATTATGCCGACCTTGCCATTTGCGAGAGCGTTTCGAGCGATCCGGAATATTATGCCATCGGCTTTAAAAAGGGAAGCTCGCTTACCTCCGAGGTCAACCGTGTGCTCGAAGAGCTTGCGGCGGACGGCACGATTGCAAAACTCGCCGAAAAATATGGCGTATCCAATACGGCCATCACGGATTTTTCCGATCAGAAATGATTTTATCGGACAAATGATAAGTTTACATAACGGAGAATTTACATGACCTTTTGGCAAATCACGCTTGATCTTTTGCATGGCTTCGGGCTCACCTGTTTGCTTTTTCTGCTGACGCTGATCCTTGCCTTGCCGCTTGGACTCGGACTTTCCTTTTGCACAATGAGCAAGTGGAAGCCGGTGAAAGTGATAAGCCGGGTTTTCGTATGGGTGATCCGCGGAATCCCGCTGATGCTGTTTATCTGCATGATTTATTACCTGCCGGGACTTCTCGGCAGCGGCAGCATGAATGTGTTTGACGGGCTCGACCGATATTTTACGCAGCTTGCGGGCAGCAGCCAGCTTTTGTATTACGGCAGCTTCTGCGCGGTGCTCATCGCGTTTGTCATCAACTATGCCTGCTATTTTTCGGAGATTTTTCGAGGCGGGATCGAGAGCATTCCGCATGGTCAATACGAGGCGGGACAGGTTCTCGGTATGACGAGAGGGCAGATTTTCCGCAAGATTATTTTGAAGCAGGTGGTCAAGCGCATTCTTCCCCCGATGTCCAATGAGGTCATCACATTGGTGAAAGACACCTCGCTTGCCAACGTCATCGCCATTCCGGAAATTATCAAGCGCGCAAAGGATATGGCGGCGACGCAGGCGCTTACGTGGCCGCTCTTTTATACGGGCGTATTTTATCTGCTCTTCGTCGGCGCCCTGACGCTTCTTTTCGGATATGCCGAGAAAAGGCTTTCCTATTTTAAGGCATGAGGAGGAGAACGCTATGTTTTTGGAAGTCAGAGGCTTGACCAAAAGCTTCGGTGGGACAGCGGTGTTGAAGGGAATTGACTTTACGCTCGGGCAAGGACAGGTTCTGTCGATTATCGGTTCCTCCGGAAGCGGAAAAACGACGCTTCTTCGCTGCATCAATTCACTGGAAACGGCAGACGGCGGCGAAATTTATGTAAATGGAAACCGGATTTTCGGTGCGGGAGCGCCGACCGGCAAAGCCGCGTCGAGGGAAGCTTCGCATTTGAGCTTCGGGCTGGTATTTCAATCCTTCAATCTGTTTCCTCAGTATACGGCACTTGAAAATGTGACACTTGCGCCGAAGCTTCGTCTCCGTGAGCTTTGTAAAAAGAAAAAGCTTTCCCGTGAGGAGCGAACGGCGCTGCTATCCGAAGTGGAAGAAAAGGCTATGGCGCTTCTTACCAAGGTCGGTCTTGCGGATAAAAGAGATTCTTATCCCTGTCAGCTTTCCGGCGGTCAGCAGCAGCGTGTTTCCATCGCACGGGCATTGGCCTTAAATCCGGATGTTCTCTGCTTCGACGAGCCGACCTCGGCGCTGGATCCGGAGATCACAGGCGAGGTATTGAAGATCATCAAGGAGCTTGCGGCGGAAAATATGACGATGATCATTGTCACGCATGAGATGACATTCGCCCGCGATGTTTCGGATAAAATCATCTTTATGGATGATGGCGTAATCGCGGCAGAAGGCTCCTCGGAGGAAATCTTCGGTCAAAGCGGAAATGCAAGATTGCAGGCCTTTTTAACTTCGTTTTACAATAATACAAGCGTATCAAATGTTTAATGCGTTCGTATAAAATAAAAAATCCGGCGTCGTCGCCGGATTTTTTGGGGATATGCAGGTTTTCTGCGAAAGCGGATTGCTTTGCTATTTATGACGACCCCTATTCTTTGACCGGGAGGATATTATGGCGGCGGAATTTCATAATCTATCCGAAAATACCGGAAAAACCGTTTTGTCGGACGGCCGCGAGATTCTGCGGGAAGCGGACGCTTTCTCGCCGGAGCTCTTCCGGTTCCTGCGATATTTGGCAGAAAGGAATCTGCCGGTTGAAAAGCCGCTGCGGATTGAAGCGGGACGGGAAATTTATCAATTTGAACGTGCGGAATCGATTCATCCGAAGGCATGGAGCGATGAAGCATTGTTCGCTGTGGGCGGCCTTGTGCGCTCACTGCACGATGCCGGCGCGGACTATGTGCCGGAGAACAAAGAGGGGTTCCGTCCGTGGTATCTCAGAGAGCTTGACGGAATGCACCGCATTTGGTGTCACGGCGATATTGCACCGTGGAATCTGCTGACACGAGGGGGCATGCCGTGCTTTCTCATCGACTGGGAGTATGCGGGACCGCTCGATCCCATGACGGAGCTTGCCCGCGTCCTGTGGCTGTTTGCACAGCTTCATGACGATGATGTCGCCGAAATGCAGGGCTTGCCGTCGCTCGAACGGCGGGCGGCGCAGGTGCGCCTGATCTGTGACGCCTATGGTCTTGCGGCGAAAGAGCGGCGGGGCATGGTCGAGCGGATTATGAACGTAATCATCTGCGAGACCGCACATGAGGCGATCGACCCGAAGCTGACGCCGGACAGCGAGGGAAGCCTGTGGGGCTTTGCGTGGCGGACACGCAGCCTTTACTGGATTTTGCGTCACCGCGGAATCCTTGAAAACGCATTGCAATAAAAAAGGAACGGAAAAACCGTTCCTTTTTCTTATTCGATATCGACTGTCACTTTTTTTCCGGTTCCGTTTGCCGCGGCCTTCATCAGCTGGCGGATCGCCTTGGCGATTTTGCCGTGCTTGCCGATCACCTTACCCATGTCGGAGGGCGCGACGGAGAGCTTTAACGTTACGCTGTTTTCCGTTTCCTCCGCCGCGATGACGGTGACTTCGTCGGGATTGTCGACAATCGCTCTCGCAATGTTGGCGAGAGTCCCTTTGAGATCGGTCATTTCTGTGGCTCCGAATTATTCGGTGATGCCGGCTTTTTTCAGCAGGCTTCTGACCGTTTCCGTGGGCTGTGCACCGTTGGCAATCCATTTCTTCGCTTTTTCGGGGTCGATTTTGATATCGACAGGATCGGTGAGCGGATTGTAATAGCCGAGCTCCTCGATAAATCTTCCGTCGCGGGGATAACGGGAATCCGCGACGACGACGCGGTAAAAGGGAGCCTTTTTGGCGCCGATTCTTTTGAGTCTGATTTTAACTGACATGCTTGTGTCCTCCAAAAATTTGTTGTTTTCTATAATTTTTCAACCGATTCTTGATCGCCTGAATCATTAACGTGGAAACGGCATCTTGCCGAGCTTGCCGAATTTTTTTGCGCCCTTGCCTCCGGCAAACTGCTTCATGAGCTTGTTTGTCTGGTCGAACTGCTTTAAAAGGCGGTTGATTTCCTCAATCGAGGTGCCGGAGCCTTTTGCAATGCGGGTTTTTCTCGAATAATTGATGATTTCCGGCTTTTCGCGCTCCGCCGGCGTCATGGAAAGGATGATTGCTTCGGTTTTTGCAATCATTTTTTCGTCGAAGTTCGCATCCTTCAGAGCGCCGGGAGAGACGCCCGGCATCATGCCGACAAGGGATTCAAGAGAACCCATGTTTTTAAGCTGGCTCATCTGTTCGAGATAGTCCGTCAGGGTGAAGCGGGACTTGCGCAGCTTTTCCTCGAGCTCGGCGGCCTTTTTCATATCGAAATTCTGTTCCGCCTTTTCGATGAGGGAGAGAACGTCTCCCATGCCGAGGATTCGGGAGGCCATGCGGTCGGGATAAAAGGGCTCGATGGCGTCGAGCTTTTCGCCGGTCCCGATGAATTTGATCGGCTTTCCGGTGACATATTTGACGGAAAGCGCTGCGCCGCCTCTTGTGTCGCCGTCGAGCTTCGTCACGATGACGCCCGTGATATCGAGCATTTCGTTGAAGGTTTCGGCGACATCCACGGCGGCCTGTCCCGCCATGGCGTCGATGGTGAGAAGAATTTCCGTCGGTTCAAGCTCTTTTTTGAGCTCCCGCAGCTCTTCCATCATCGCCTCGTCGATTTGAAGTCTGCCCGCCGTATCGATAAACACCATGTCGTGTCCGTTTTTCTTCGCGTAGGCGAGTCCGTTTTTCGCGATTTTGAGAGGCGCGGTTTTGTCGTCCTCCGCATATACCGCAACGCCGGCCTTTTCTCCGACGATTTGGAGCTGTCGGATCGCGGCGGGGCGATACACGTCGCAGGCGACGAGCAGGGGGTTTTTGCCTTGCTTTTTCATCATGGCGGCAAGCTTGCCCGCGTGTGTGGTTTTGCCGGCGCCTTGAAGTCCGACCATCATGACGATTGTCGGCGGTTTGGATGAAATTTGAAGCTTCGACTGCGTTCCGCCCATCAGCGCGGTCAGCTCCTCATTGACGATTTTGACGACCTGCTGGGCGGGCATCAGGCTTTCGAGCACCTCCGCTCCCACGGCGCGCTCGGTGACCTTGTTTATGAATTCGCGGACGACCTTGAAATTGACGTCGGCTTCCAGCAGCGCGAGCTTGACCGCGCGCATGCCTTCTCTGACGTCCTTTTCGGTCAGCGTGCCTTTGTTCCTGAATTTCTTAAAGGCTTCCGCGAGCTTTTCCTGAAGGTTCTGAAACATGGTTTCCTCCGTTTCCGAGATACCTTTGTTATGGTTTGACGGACTCCAACAGCTTTAAAATCCGGTCAAAATCGAATGCGTCGGCCGGATATTTCTCTTTTAGCCGACGGACAATTTCCCCCGCTTCCTCAGAGGCTTTTTCGATGCGGAGGAATTTGTCTGCAAGTCCTAATTTTTCTTCGAGGGAGAGCAGTGTCTCCTCGGCCCGTTTGATGCTGTCGCGCGCGCCCTGACGGGTGATGCCGGTGTTTTCGGCGACCTCCGAGAGAGAAAGGTCGTCATTGTAGTATAAATCGAACATCGTTTTCTGCGTTTGTGTGAGAAGCTCGCCGTAGATGTCGAAAAGCATGATGAGCCGCAGATTTTTTTCAAACATCGGAGATCCTCCGCGCTCTGTAAAGTGAATGACTTTACAGATTATAGCATGAAAAGCGGGGTTTGTCAAGCCCGCAGGGCATATTTTCTTTGACTATTTCAGAAATACCGGAAAAATCATGGGCGGACTTGCGGTATGAAAAGCTTGTGCGGATTTTAAATTCATGCTATACTGTAACAAAAAGGCATATGAGACGGATTTGCCGAATAAGGTGGGAGGAATCACATTGAGAAGAAAAGACAGGGAAATGCCGGAGGCGTTTGCGCTTTCCGTGGCGGACAAATGCGAATACGCGGTGCTTTCCGTGACGGATGCGGACGGGAATCCGTACTGCGTGCCGGTTTCGATTGTAAGAGAGGGCATGACGCTTTATTTCCATTCCGCAAAGGAGGGCTTCAAGGCGGAGGCGATGCGGAAGCATCCGAAGGTCTGTGTGGCCTGCGTCGGGGATACCCGTCTTGTTCCGGAGCAGTTTACAACGGAATATGAATCCGCCGTGATACGGGGAATCGCCTATGAGGTGTCGGATGAGACGGAAAAAAGAAAGGCGCTTCGGCTGATTTGCGAGCGGTATGCGCCGTCGAATATGGGCGGCTTTGAAAAGGCCGTCTCGGAGAGCCTTTCCCGGACGGCGATTTGGAAAATAGAGATCACGGAGATCACCGGCAAGCGCAAAAAATACGATTCGCAGGGAAAAGAGATGAAATACGGAAGAATGGAGTGACCTTCCGGGTCACATGCTGTCGTTCCCTAAAACTTGCGGATGAAAAATAAAAACCGTCCGTCCGTTTTAACGGCCGGCCGGTTTTCTGTCAGGTCGTCCATTGAAAATTCTCGGCGCCGGCGCCTATCTCAAAGTGATATTTGACGATGCCGAGGTCGATGCCCGAATAGGCGCCGCCGGAGATTTCCGCCTTTACGCCGGCCGATGTCGGTGTGAAGCAGAAGCCCTGACGGTTCATCGCCGTCGGCGCGAGCATGGCGGACTGCATTCCGGAGACAAACCAGTCCGGTGCGGTGCCATCCGTCCGGCAAAGCGCATCCATCGGCTTGGATTTATGGGGAACGCCTTGCGTTTCTCCGTATCCGAGCGCGATGACGCATACGAGCTTTTCGCCCTCGCCGATCACACATTTTGTCTTTTTTCTGCGATAGGTCAGCGCAACCCAGCAGGTGTTGAGGCCGAGCTGCTGTGCCGCAAGGACGATCCGCTCCCCATAATAGCCGATTTTTTCATCGAGCTGAGGCGCTTTTTTGCCGATGAGCGCGATGTAACTGCGCACATTCCGAAAGCTTCCGTAGTGCGCCATAAACCCGCGAAAGGCTTCCGGCTCCTCCGTCACAAGCTGGATGTGAAGTCCGCTTTCCCTGTTGCAGGCGTCGATTTCCCGATTCAGCGCCGCCGTTTTGTCCGCTTCGATCGGCCGGTCGGTGTAGGCTCTGACGGAATGGCGCGTTTTGACCGCTTCCATGAGTTCCATATTGTTACCTCCTGATATATTATGGATTATGCTTCCGACTTTGCAAGGCCGGAAGCTTTTGCCTTTTCTATGATTGTGCCGACCGTGCGGGAAAGCTCGGTGAGCTTTTGCCACGTGTCAGGCTCGGTATTGATGTCGTAAAAATTCATAGTGCCCAATCGGCTGCATGAGATGATGCCGGTATCTCTCAGTATTTTCAGATGGTGAGAGAGCGCCGGACGGGAGAGATGGATGCGCTCGGCGATTTCTCCGACGCGAAGTCCCTGTTTTTCGCTTTCCAAAAGCGTGATGATGATTTGCTGTCTTGTTTCGTCTCCCAGTGCACAGATAAAGTCGGAAAGGGAGCGGAGCTCCTTTGCGATGTTCCGTCGGTTTTTTGCACATTCCATCTGTGTTATCCTCTTTGCTTCCGTATTTTCATCATTATATCACAAATTTCAGAAAAAAGCTCGATGAGAAAGAAAATCGAGACGATAAAAATATCGTGCTCGGAATCGGTTTGTAAATATTTTGTTTTGCGGCGTTCATAGCTTGACTGGGTTATAAAAATATATTATAATATAAAATAATATGGGGGATTTTGTAAAACAAAAAACTGTCGGAAAAAGGAGTCCGCACGTCACGGGCTGCGGACGGAGGATACATGGAAAAAAGAATGGAACATGCGGCGCGCACGGCCTCGCCGCAGGAGATAGAAGAACAGTTTTTATACATGACGAAGATTGGGACGATGCTTTCGGGAGCGGAACCGAAAAAAGCATGCGTCGTCACCTACGGCTGTCAGCAGAACGAGGCGGACAGCGAGCGCATCGCGGGAATGCTCCGGGAAATGGGCTATGACCGCGCCGCCTCCGAGACGGATGCGGATATCATCATCGTGAATACCTGCGCTGTGCGCGACCACGCGGAGCAGAAGGCGCTTTCCATCACGGGCGGCTACAAGCATCTCAAAGCGAAAAAGCCTTCGCTCATCATCGGAATCTGCGGCTGCATGGTTTCCGGACGGGATATGAGCGATAAAATCAAAATGAGCTATCCGTATATCGATTTCGTATTCGGTACGGAAATGCTGTGGCGGCTTCCGGAGCTTTTATACCGTGTCATGACGGAGAAGGGGCGGTTTTTCTTTCCGAATACCGGAGAACCTGTCATGGCCGAGGGAATCCCTGTTGTCCGTGAAAGCCCTTTTCGCGCATGGGTGAGCATCATGTACGGCTGCAACAACTTCTGCACATACTGCATCGTCCCGTATGTGCGCGGCGGCGAGCGCAGCCGGAAGCCGGAGGATATCCTCTCCGAGGTGAGGGCGCTTGTGGAAAGCGGCTGCCGTGAGATTACGCTGCTCGGGCAGAATGTCAATTCTTACGGAAAGGGCTCTGATTTTAACTGCGATTTTGCGGAGCTTCTGCGCCGGATTTCCGAGATACCCGGCGATTTTCTCCTCCGCTTTATGACAAGCCATCCGAAGGATGCGTCATTCCGGCTCATCGACATCATGGCGGAAAGTCCGAAGATTGCACATCAGTTTCATCTGCCGGTGCAGTCCGGCTCCGACCGGATTTTAAAGGCGATGAACCGGAACTACACGCGGGAAGCTTATCTTTCGCTCATCCGTTATATGCGGGAGAGGATGCCGGATATCACGATTACCTCGGATATCATCGTCGGCTTCCCGGGGGAGACGGAGGAGGATTTTGAGGATACGCTTTCCATTTTGCGCGAGGTGAAATACGATATGGTGTATTCGTTCATCTATTCCAAACGGCGCGGCACGCCCGCGGCACAGATGGAAAATCAGGTGCCGGATGAGGTCAAAAGCGGGAGAATGACAAGACTTCTCGCCCGACAGAATGAAATTTCCCTTGAAAAGAATCTTCCGCTTGTAGGGAGGACGCTGCGTGTGCTTGTGGAGGGAAGAAGCAAGACGAATCCGGAGAGATTCACCGGCCGGACACAGGGGAATAAAATCGTCCTTTTCGACGGAGACGACGGAATGACCGGACGTTTTGCGGATATCCGCATCACAAGAGCGGCTCCGTTTACGCTGTGGGGCGAGGTGGAAAGCACTGATCGATCGTATAAGAAATAACGGGGAGGAAAAAGGGATGTCTGCTTATCAAAAACGGGTCTATATGCTTGCGATGGCGTTTCTTCTGCTTAGCTCTGTCTATCCGATTCTGATGGGGATTGCGGTGCTTCGGGATCTTATCTCGCTCGGAGCGGTGTCCGCCGAGAATTATCCGAAATATGTGATTCCCTATACGCCGATCTGTATCTCCCTGCTTTTGACGGCGGCCTTGATTCCGCTTGCGGATAAGCTGAAAAAATACGGCTTTGCCGTGTCCGCAGTAGGTTCTGTCGCCGTATTTTTTGCTTTGGAGCTTGCCATGGAGCATATTATGGTGTTTTCTCCGCTGTCACCGATGAGGGGAGCGACGGATATTGGCAGCTGTATTTGTGTGTCGCGACGCCGGAGGTTCCCATCGACCGTGTTACCGCGCTTATCGGTGAATACAGTCCGGCGTTTAAGATTCATTTTTATCTGATTTCCGTCATTATGATTCTCGCCGTGTGGAGTGCGGTGTGGGGCTTTTATCGGCTTTCTCCGGAGAGCACACGCAGAAAACGCCGTTTGCTGTGGGTACAGCTCGGTGCGGCATGCGTTTTTGTCGGACTTTGCATTCTCGCCTGCTTTACCGCATTTTTCAGAGAGGGTACGCTTCGGGTATCGGCGGTGTCCGCCCTCCTGATGACGCTGTTTTTCCTTGTATTCGGCATGCTTTCCGGCATTTTTCTGTGTGTTCTGATATCCGATAGAAAGAGAAGCCTTGTTTTGGCGCTCTCTTCTGTTGTTTCTGCCGTTATGACGACGGCCATGTATATGGGTGAGCTTATCCTGCTTGACGGGAAACTCTACCGGTTTGGGGAAGGTTTTTTCTTCTCTCCGATGGGAGGCTTTCCGTTTGCGCCGGCCGATCTTGCGGTCATTCTGCTCTCGGGGCTTTTGACGCTTGCCGCCGTGGCGGGACTGACGAAAAAGGAAGCTGCGACGTCCGCCGGTTCTGAGAGAATAAAACTATAAAAATGGAGTAATTTAGAAGAAGTGAGGAATTTTTCATGACGCCGATGATGCAGCAATATTTCGAGATTAAGAACAAGTATCGGGAATATATCCTGATGTACCGTCTCGGGGATTTCTACGAGATGTTTTTCGACGATGCGAAAGTGGCGTCCGCCGAACTCGAGCTTACTCTGACGGGCAGGGACTGCGGCGAGGACGAACGCGCCCCGATGTGCGGCGTCCCCTATCACGCTGTCGAGGGCTACATCGGAAAGCTCGTCGGACGCGGCTATAAGGTCGCCATCTGTGAGCAGCTGGAGGATCCGGCGCTTGCGAAAGGAATCGTCAAGCGGGACGTCATCCGCATGATCACCCCGGGAACGCTCACGGAATCCTCGCTTCTCGATGAAAAGAAGAACAACTATATCTGCGCCGTGTATGTGACAAAGGATGCGCTCGGCGCCGCGTTCGCGGATATCTCCACGGGACATGTCGCGGCAACCTCCTTTGAGGGCGAGCACCGGATGACGCAGTTGATCGGCGAGCTTGGCGCCTATGCGCCAAGAGAGGTGCTTGTCAATACCTCGTCGGAGGAGATCCGCACGGCGGCGGATTTCCTTTCGGACAGGCTTTCCGCCGTCATCAATCAGAACGAGGAAGCGCGCTTTGCGGCCGAGGACGCGGGACGGCGGGTGAGGGAACACTTTGTAAACCTGCCCGGCGAATTTGAAAATCCGGACAATCCGGCGCTGCGTGCGCTCGGCGGGCTTCTTTCTTATGTGGAGGAGACGCAGAAAAACGATCTCGGAAACCTCGGCGCGCTGAATTATTATCAGAACGGCCAATATCTCGAAATCGACATCAATACGCGCCGCAATCTCGAGCTTTGCGAAACGATGCGCCGTGCCGAGAAAAAGGGCACGCTTCTTTGGGTGCTCGACAAAACCAAAACGGCGGCGGGCGCGAGACTGCTTCGCAAATTCATCGATCAGCCGCTGAAAAATCCCTATCACATCAATCGCAGACAGGCCGCCGTAGCGGAGCTTTACGAGCGGATGATGGAGCGCGGAGAGCTTTCGTCCTCTCTTGCCGGCGTGCTCGATTTGGAGCGTCTTATCACGCGCATTGTTTACGGGACGGCGAACGCACGCGACCTGCGTGCCGTGGCGCAGACGGCGGAAAAGCTTCCGGCGCTGCGCGCGCAGCTGGCCTCCTTTGAAAGCGAGGAGCTGGCGGGAATCTATGAGGAGCTTGATACGCTTTCGGATATCTATGAGCTGATAAACGCCTCCATCGTGGACGAGCCTCCGTTTTCCGTGCGCGAGGGGGGATTTATCCGTGAGGGCTTCCATGCGGATGTGGACCATCTTGCGGAGATCGAGAAAAACAGCCGCAGCTGGATTGAAAAGATCGAGGAAACCGAGCGGCAGACGACGGGAATCAAGACGTTGAAGGTCGGATATAACCGCGTTTTCGGTTATTACATAGAGGTTTCCAAGTCCTATATGAACGACGTTCCCGACCGGTATATCCGTAAGCAGACGCTGACGAACGGCGAGCGTTATATCACCGAGGAGCTCAAGGATATGGAGTCTCAGGTGCTCGGCGCCGGCGAGAAGCGGGTGGCGCTCGAATACCAGCTTTTCTGCGATATCCGCATGCGTGTGGCGGAAAACGTGCATCGGATTCAGAAGACGGCATATATGCTGGCAAAGCTCGATGTGTATTGCTCGCTTGCCGAGGCGGCGAGCCGCTACGGCTACTGCCGCCCCGAGGTGGGATACGGCGATGTGATCTCCATCCGGGACGGCCGGCATCCGGTGGTCGAGCAATGTGCGAAGGATTCTTTCTTCGTTCCGAACGATACGGAGCTTGACTGCAAAAGCAACCGCTTCATGCTGATTACCGGTCCCAATATGGCGGGAAAATCCACCTATATGCGGCAGGTCGCGCTCATCTGCATCATGGCACAGATCGGTTCGTTCGTGCCGGCCAAGGAGGCGCGTATTTCCGTTGTCGACAAGGTGTTCACGCGCGTCGGCGCTTCGGACGATCTTGCGATGGGACAGTCCACGTTTATGCTGGAAATGAACGAGGTCGCCTATATTCTCGCGAATGCCACAAAATCCAGTCTCATCATCTACGACGAGATCGGGCGCGGCACAAGCACTTTCGACGGTATGAGCATCGCGCGCGCCGTCGCGGAGTATACGCTCGGGAAAAAAATCGGCGCGAAAACGCTTTTCGCTACGCATTATCATGAGCTGACGACGCTGGAAGACGAATTTGAGGGCGCCGTCAACTACAACATCGCCGCCAAAAAGAAGGGAGAGGGCATCACGTTTCTGCGCAAAATCGTGCGCGGCGCCGCGGACGACAGCTACGGCATTGAGGTGGCGCAGCTTGCCGGCGTGCCGCGTGAGGTGATAAAGCGCGCCAAGGAGATTCTTGCCGGAATCGAATCCGGTGAGGAAAAGGTACCTGCGCGCATCAAGGAAAAGGACGCGGGCAGAGACGGCATGATGTCGTTTGAAAGCTTCACGGAATCCGAGGTCTGCGATAAATTGAGAAAAACGGATCTCAATACGATTTCTCCCTTGGAGGCGTTGAATCTCGTATTTGAACTCAAAAAGATACTCGGAGAATGAACCGTTCCGGATAAGCCGGAGAAAGGATAAAAACACGTGGGAATCATCAATGTTCTCGATATATCCGTCGCCAATCTGATTGCCGCGGGCGAGGTCGTGGAGCGTCCGGCCTCCGCGATTAAGGAGATGGTGGAAAATTCCATCGACGCCGGCGCTTCCGCGGTTACGGTGGAAATTTCCAAGGGCGGCATCGTCTTTATGCGCGTGACGGACGACGGCTGCGGTATGAGCGGCGAGGACGCCGTGACCTCCGTGCGCCGCCATGCGACAAGCAAAATTCACAGCGCGGAGGATCTTTCGTCGATTCTCACGCTTGGATTCCGCGGAGAGGCGCTCGCGGCCATCACCGCCGTTTCGGAATTCCGCATGATGACAAAGCGAAAAGAGGACGGCGAGGGCACGCTGCTCTCCGGCGCGTACGGAAAGGTGGAGGAGGTTGCCTCCGCCGGCTGCCCCGACGGCACGACAATCATCTGCGAAAAGCTTTTTGCCACGACGCCGGCGAGGCTCAAATTTCTGAAATCGGATTCGGCGGAGGGGGCGGCCGTGGCGCAGGCGGTGGAACGGCTTGCGGTATCCCATCCCGAGATTGCGTTTCGTTTTATCTCGGACGGGTCCTTGAAATTTGCGACGATGGGCGACGGGAAGCTGCAAAATGCGATTTACGCCGTTTACGGCGGCGCGTTTGCGACAAGACTGATTGCTGTGAACGGCAGCTCCGGCGGAATCGCCGTCGAGGGCTATATTTCCGCGCCGGACAACGTGCGCGGGAACCGCGGCATGCAGCAGTTTTTCATCAATTCGCGCTCGGTGCGCAGCAAAACCCTCACGGCGTCGCTGGAAGCGGCGTATCGTTCGTATATTCCGTCGGATAAGTTCCCGTCGTGCGTTCTGAATCTCAAAATACCGGCCTCGCTTGTCGATGTCAATATCCATCCGGCAAAGCTCGAGGTCAAATTTTCAAATGAAAAGGCGGTGTTCGACGCGCTGTATTCCGCGGTGCGCGGGACATTGGCGCATGATATCACAAGGCCGGAGCTTTCTTTTTCAGGAAAGGGAATCCGGACGGAAAGGATATCCTCCGCGCCTGCCGCGTCCGTCGTGAAAGAGGCGCAGGCCCCGGCGGAGCGCACTCCGCTTGACATTCTGTTTGAGAAGGCGGCGGAAAAAGGGGCGGAAAGCGAAATCGCCTCCCGCGATGCGTCACGGGTAAGCATACCGTCCGATAGCGAGGACGATACGCCGGTCGACATTCCGCGGCTTTCGGACAACCGTCCGGCCATAGGGCAGCAAAGGCTCGGCTCGGATACGGATATCCGCGGCTTTGAGATGCGGGAGCGGCTTTATGGCGCGGCTGTGAAGGAGATTCGCAGAGAAGAGCCGTACAGACCCGTTATCAAAGAGGAAACGGATGCGAAAATCGCGGGAGCCGCGGCGCATCCCGTTCCGGAATACCGCATCGTCGGCGAGGTATTCAACTGCTATGTGATGATCGAAACGGAAGGGAAAATGATTATCTTTGATAAGCACGCCGCTCATGAGCGCATCAATTTCGAGAGGCTGCGCGCCAATATGAACGCCGGCACGCTGAATGTGCGGATGCTGTTGGAGCCGATTTCGCTGCCGCTTACGGCAGAGGAGGTACAGCTTTGCCGGGAATATAAGCCGGAGCTCGAAAAGGTCGGCTTTGAATTTGATGCTTCGGACCGAGAGGCGTCCCTGCGCGGAATCCCCGAGGATTTCGGAGCGGCGGAGGCAAAGGAGCTTTTCTTGGGACTTATCACGGGCGTGTTGGAGGGCGGAGAGCCGATCGAAACCCGGCGGCGGAGCGTTTTTGAAAAGGCGCTTTATCAAAGCTCCTGCAAGGCTTCGATTAAGGGCGGCCGCGTCTACGACGAGGCGCATATCCGCTGGATTTGCGACAATCTGCTTCGGTACGACTGCATCAAATTCTGTCCGCACGGACGTCCGGTGGCGTTTGAAATCGGCAAAAAGGAGCTGGAGAGCCGATTCGGACGTACATAAACCTTAAAATTTTTGAATACGCCGGCTGTTCTCCGGCGGGAGGAATCGTATGTTTACATTGTTAAAGCAGGAGGGGCACGCGCGCCGCGGCACCTTTGAAACCGTTCACGGGACGATACAGACGCCCGTTTTTATGAATGTCGGAACGTCCGCCGCCATCAAGGGCGGCATTTCCACACAGGACCTCTACGAGATCGGCTGTCAGGTGGAGCTTTCCAACACGTATCACTTGCATGTGCGTCCGGGAGACGACGTCATTTACGATATGGGCGGCATTCATAAGTTTTTCAACTGGGATCGGCCGGTGCTCACGGACAGCGGCGGCTTTCAGGTGTTCTCGCTTGCGGGGCTGCGCAGAATCACGGAGGAGGGCGTGCATTTCGCCTCCCATGTGGACGGCAGGAAGATTTTCATGGGACCGGAGGAGAGCATGCAGATTCAGTCACATATCGCCTCCACCATCGCCATGGCGTTCGATGAGTGCATCGAGAATCCCGCACCGTATGAGTATGTGAAGGCATCCGTCGACCGCACGACGCGCTGGCTTGCCCGCTGCAAGGCGGAGATGGCGCGCCTCAATTCACTGCCGGAAACCATCAATCCGCATCAGCTTCTTTTCGGGATCGGGCAGGGCGGCACCTATGACGACATCCGCATCGACCATATGAAGACCATCGCACAGTTCGACCTCGACGGTTATGCGATAGGCGGCCTTGCCGTCGGCGAGGAGACCGAGGTGATGTATCACATCATCGAGCAGGTGGAGCCGTTTATGCCGAAACAGAAGCCGCGGTATCTCATGGGCGTCGGCACGCCGGTCAACATTCTCGAAGCGGTCTATCGCGGCGTGGATTTCTTCGACTGCGTGATGCCGTCCCGCAACGCGCGCCACGGTTATCTTTTCACATGGAAGGGCACGATGAACCTCAACAACAACAAATATCAGCGCGATTCGCTGCCGATCGATCCGGACTGCGGCTGTCCGGCATGCCGGCATTATTCGCGCGGCTATATCCGGCATCTTCTGCGCGCGGACGAGATGCTCGGTATGCGCCTCGCCGTGCTCCACAACCTCTATTTCTACAATGAGCTGATGGCAAAAATCCGTGAGGCACTCGACATGGGGCGGTATGAGGAATTTTACCGTCATTACCGTGGGGTTTTGGCGGAAAGGATCTGACGATGCCGCTGCCGTTTTATCACATTTCACTTGCCGGTGCGCTGGCGGAGAAATACCCGGCTGTGCGGGAGAGCGGGGATTTTTTCCTCGGAAATATCGCGCCGGACGCCGTGCTGTCCCGCTCGGACTGCACACTTGCGGCGAAATTTGAGACACATTTGCGCAGGGACCGCCTGTCATGGCGGGATGATGTGCTGAAAAGCTTTGAGCGCTCGGACAAGTCCGATCGGTTTGCGCTCGGATATCATATGCATCTTGTGACGGATATTTTTTTCCGCGACCGCTGGGAAGCGGATTTTCGCCGCGCGGGGATTCCGGAGACGGAATGGGATGGAATCGCATATCGCTTGGCATCTCTCGGCATCATTCGGCTGCTCCATGAGGGCGCGGTGCGCCCGGAGAATTACGAACGCTGGATTTCGCAGGCGCGCCGTTTCCGGACGGAAGAATTTCCTTTTGGCATGACGAGGGCGGATATGACGGCGGAAATCGATTTTGTTGCGAAGCTCTCCAGTCATGCCGGTATAGAGATAGAGGAAAAACAGGAGGTCCCCGCCGATTTTGCCGATATTTACCGATCGGCGATTCCGTATCTTAACGGAATGTTCGGGGCTTATTTGAAAGATGACGGATGAGCCGTCAGGATCGGAGCTTATCTATGAAAATAACGGTGATCGGATGCGGCAGATGGGGGTCTTTTATCGCGTGGCTTCTTGACAGACTGCATCATGAGGTGACGCTTCACGGGAGAAAAAATTCCGCATCTATGCAGAGGTGGATAGGGGAACGGAGAAATGACCTAATCGAGCTTCCGGAGTCGGTGTCTCTTTCGACAGAGCTTTCCTGCATGGAGAACGCCGAGGTAGTCGTCATTTCTGTCGGCGCGCAGGACCTGCGCGCATTGATGGGGGAAATTGCCTTGCTGTCACCGAAAAATAAAATTTTCGTGCTTTGTATGAAAGGACTGGAAATGCCGCACGGCAAACGGCTTTCCGTGGTGGCCTCGGAGTTTCTCTCCTCCTCGAACCGAATTGCGGTTTGGGTGGGACCGGGACATGTTCAGGAATTTTATCGCGGAATCCCGAACTGTATGGTTATAGACAGCGAGGACGAGAAGACAAAGCATTTCCTTGTCGACGCCTTTTCAGGCGGAATCATACGTTTTTATTATGGGCAGGATATGCTCGGAAACGAGATCGGCGCCGCATCAAAAAACGTCGTCGGAATTGCGGCGGGCTTTCTCGACGGGCTTTCGCTTTCCAGCTTGAAAGGCGCGCTCATGTCGCGCGGCACCCATGAAATTGCAGAGCTGATCGGAGCGTTGGGAGGGAACCCATTTTCCGCTTACGGGCTTTGTCATTTAGGAGATTATGAGGCGACTGTTTTTTCCGCTTACAGCCATAACAGGCGCTTTGGAGAAGCTTTTGTGAGGGGGAGCCCTATCATGAGCTTGCGGAGGGCTATGCGACTGCACGCGCTATTGTAAATCTCGGGGAGACCTGCGGCGTAGAGCTTCCGATCTGCCGTGGTGTATATGAAATTCTTTATGAGGGCAAGGACGCTTATGCGACGCTCAATGCCCTTTTCACACGAAAAATCAAAAATGAGTTTTGACGCGCCAAGCGCGTATGGGGAAATAGTTTGAAAAAATCCAATAAAATAATAATCGGCGTTTCGGCCGCCGTGATGGCGATTGCAATTTTTGTTATTCTTTTTGTATCCGTTAAGCTCAGCAATTCCGGCAAAGTATCGAATGGAACCACCTCCGGTACACAGGCGACGGAATCCACTGCTCCGCCTGCGTCGGACGCGACGTCGGGACAGGCGGAAACGACGTCAGACCGTCCCGAGCAGCCAAAGCCGGATAAGGTAATCGCGCTGACCTTTGACGACGGACCGAGCCTTTCCATAACGCCGCAAATTCTCGATATTTTGGAGAAGCATCAGGCGAAAGCGACGTTTTTTACGGTGGGCTACAATCTTTCCGAGGCAAAGGCGAGGAATCTGCGCCGGGCACTTTCGCTGGGCTGTGAGATCGGAAATCATTCCGATACGCATCCGGCGAGCCTTACGACGCTTTCCGACGAGGAAATCCTTCGGGAAATCACGGAAGTCAATCGAAAAATCACAGAGCTTGTCGGCTTTGGATATACGCCGACGCTTATGCGTCCGCCGGGCGGACATATCGACAGGAATGTTCTCGACGTCCTTTATGCGGCCGGCGTGCGGATGCATACGATTCTTTGGAATTCGGATTCCCGCGATTGGGAATTCAATAAAAAATGGCAGGACGGCGAAATCAGCTATGAAGAAGCTGTGGAGAGCGCGGTGTCGCTTGTGCTTTCCGAGGCGGAAAACGGCGGCATTGTCCTGATGCATGACATCAAGGAAATCACGCCCGATGTACTCGACCGGGTGCTGGATGCGCTTGCAGAGGAGGGCTATTCCTTTGTGACCGTGAGCGAGCTTTTCGATTTTGAGAGCATGGGAGAGGAGGCTTATTTCTCAAAATTCTATGCACGGAAACAAGTCGTTCCTATGGGATGAAATTTGGGTGCAACAGATATAGAAAACTAAAAAACCTGCCGACAGCGTCGGCAGGTTTTTGTATTATGGTTTTTCTTTGAAGCTTCTGAAATATTCGATAAACAGCATAATTAAGCTGATTCCAATAAAGATAACGGAAATGATGAAAGGAATCAGAAGACCGTAATTATTGAGAGCTATCATCAAATTGACACTTGTATACGATCCCGGGATTTCGACACAAATGGATTGCGCAATCAAGATAGCCACGGTAGAAAAGACAGAACAGGCAAGGAGCGCGATTGCTATTATTGTCCTTTTCATTAGAAATTCTCCTTAATTACAAATCGGCTTCTTTGAATACATAAAGACCGTCAGGAATATTTTTTTTCATTTCATAGTCATATGTATAAGTTGCACCGTATAATGTTACATATCGGGCTTCAATAGGCTTTCTGCCGCCGGAGGTGACCAGATATTTAGTTGCTGTGCCGGAGGTAACATTCATTCTAGGGGTAAATTCGAGCCATATTTTTGTGCCAGGACGAATGGTCATTTGATACGTTTCGGAGACAGAATAGGAATTTGTCCATGATGTTCCCACCTCGGCGGTGATCGCTTTCAGCCAATCTCCCGATGTGATATTTGCAGAGGTTTCATAGGATTGAGTGACTTCCCATGCAACGGATACGGTTTGCTCAATAGAGGTTGCATTTCCGTATTCTCTGGTAACGCGCTTTGTGAAGTTGGTGCAGAGAACTCCCGTTTGGCGTTGTTCTTCAACATATCCATATCGGTATTGACTGGTTCCGATAGAGATATAAGGGGTGGCTGATTGAGCGGGTTGCTTGTCATCAGACAGAGTAAAAGCCTGTTCATCCAAAGTGATGGATTTTGCCATTTCTTCGGCATAGTATGTTTCTGCTTCTTCCGCATATAAAAAGCGAAATTCTCCATTTTCGACAACCAAAACAGCGGCGACACGTTCATGAGTATCTGAGGCTGATAGCATAAAAAGAGATGAAAACAGACATAGCAAAGTTGCAAGCGACATGATAATGGATACAAGTTTTTTCATAATTTTTCTCCTATATTTTATTTGCTAAGTGAAAATGGAGAAGAAAACTCTTGATTTTGAATGCGGCAGAGCCTTAAAATGCCTCCTTTCATAAAAAAGGCTTTATCCGTGGCGGGATAAAGCACAAAGCAAGGTTTTCCGAGTATTTTGTGCTTTCCTACGATGGTATTAACCAACAGGTTCAAAGGGTCAGATTTTATCTTCTCAACCGAAACGGTTCCCCTAGCGTTTCCACTATATCACATAATTTTGTTGCTGTCAACTAATTTCATAAAATATCCAGTAAAATAATTCCGATTTATATTATAAAAAAGCAGATTTGTAAAAAATAAAAAAGATGTGTTATATAGATACACATCTTTTTCAAGCATTTTATGGAAGAATATATTCAAGCTGGCAGTCGCAGGGCTCCTTTTCGTGGAGCGTCCTGTCGTATTCCTCCGCTTCATGACAGCCCACCGCATGATAGAACGCCTGTGATTCCTCGGCGGAATGGGCGGAGATGTAGAGCTTTTTCGCTCCTCTTTCCTTTGCCAGCTCCGCAGCCCTTGCAAAGAGCATCCGGCCGATACCCATGCCGCGCAGTCCATATGAAACGTGCAGGGAAGAAAGCTGCAAATATTGCCCATGACTGCCGAGAGGCTTGTTTTCAACCGAAGCGAATCCGACGAGTGCACCGTCCGCAAAAGCGCCGCAGACAGCACCCCCTTGACATAGAGTGTTGCGCAGACATTTTACAAGATAGGCGTAATCCCCGTCGTCCCACTGTTCTGTGAACGCGATATCGCGCAGAATCCACTTGCCGTCCTCTTTTCGCCAGCAGCGTGTGACCTCCTGATAACGGTTGAAGGAGGCGAAAAGAGAGACGGAAAGCTCTTTCTCCGCAATCTCACGAAGACAAAGGGAAGAGGGGCTCATTTCAGGATAAATTTGCGGAAAACCTTTTTCCCGCGGCGGATGACGATGCCCGATTTCAGTGCGTCCGCATCCACAGTCGCTCCGAATTGGTCCACCTTTTCGTCGTCCAAAAGCACGCCGCCCTGCATGACAAGGCGTTTGGCTTCGCTCTTCGACGGCGCAAGCCCACCCAGCACCATGAGGTCGAGAACGGCGATTTTCCCGTCCGAAAGCGCAGTGCCGTCCACCTCGGTGGTCGGCATATTTTCGCTGTCTCCGCCTGAAAAAATGGCGCGTGAGGCGGCTTTCGCCTTGCTCGCTTCCTCCTCGCCGTGGACAAGGGAGGTCAGCTCGTATGCGAGGACCTCCTTCTTTTCGTTGATGCGGCTGTCCTCCCATTTTTCCATTTCCGCAATTTCATCGAGGGAGAGGAAGGTCAGCATTTTCAGACATTTCATGACGTCCGCATCGTTCACGTTGCGCCAGTATTGATAAAATTCAAACGGCGTGGTCTTGTTCGGGTCAAGCCATACGGCGCCCTTTGCGGTTTTTCCCATCTTTTTGCCCTCGCTGTTCATGAGCAGCGTGATGGTCATGGCGTAAGCGTCCTTGCCGGTCTTTTTGCGAATGAGATCGGCGCCGAAGAGCATATTCGACCATTGGTCGTCGCCGCCGAACTGCATGTTACAGCCGTAATGCTCGCTCAGATAGTAGAAGTCGTAGGACTGCATAATCATATAATTGAATTCCAGAAAGCTGAGTCCGCGCTCCATACGCTGCTTGTAGCATTCGGCACGCAGCATATTGTTGACGGAGAAGCAGGCGCCGACGTCGCGCAGCATGTCGATATAATTGAGCTTCAGAAGCCAATCGGCGTTGTTGACCATAATGGCCTTGTCCTCGCCGAATTCGATGAAGCGTTCCATCTGCGTTTTAAAGCAATCGCAGTTATGCCGGATCGTCTCCGGCGTCATCATCGAACGCATGTCCGTTCTGCCGGACGGATCGCCGATGTAGCCGGTGCCGCCGCCGATGAGCACGACCGGTCGGTTGCCCGCCATTTGCAGACGCTTCATGAGACAAAGCGCCATGAAATGGCCGACATGGAGCGAATCCGCCGTCGGGTCAAAGCCGATATAGAAGCGCGCGCCGCCGTTGTTGATAAGCTCGCGGATTTCCGTCTCATCCGTCACCTGCGCGACGAGTCCGCGCGCCCTGAGTTCTTCATAAATACCCATAATATTGTCCTCCGTAAATAAAATCCTCTGTCCCATTTGGGGACAGAGGACGAAAAATTCGTGTTACCACCTCGGTTTGCGCATGCCTCACAGCGATGCGCCTCATGGAGTGCCGTCACACTCCGGCGCTTTAACGGGCGCGTCCCGTCGCAGCCTACTTCCCGAAAGGGGGCTTCGGTGCGCAGCTCAGGAGTGTATTCTGCCGCAGGTTTTCCTTGCCGTCTTGCACCCTCCGACGGCTCTCTGAAAGGGAACTCTGTGCATACTTGTTCCATCATCGCCTTTTTTCTGCTTATTATAACATGCGCTTTGAGGTTTGTCAAGCCTCCGTATCGTTTTTCTTCCTTGCCCGAATGGCCTCGCCGAATTCCTTTACGCTTTTGTAATAGGCATCCGGCACCGAGCCGTCGGCACGAGGCGCGATGTTGAGAAGCAGATTGCCGCCCCATTTTTCGCAGACCTCATATTGATGCATGGTGATGGCGAGATCACGATATTTATCCGCATTCAGGACATAAGACCAGCCGCCGCCGACATGCCAGATGTGACAGGTTTCCCACGGCATCCCGGGATCCGTTTCGGGCAGGCGGCATTCAAACCGCGAGCAGTAATCGCCGACACCCCAGCCCCACATACGGTCGTTGACGATGATCTGCGGCTGAAGCGCACGGATTTCCTCGATCGATATGGCATCGCTGTTTTCCTCCGGGACGTTTGAGCCGACAGAGACGCCGCCGTCAAACCAAAGCAGGTCGATTTTCCCATAACGGGTGAGCAGCTCGCGGATCTGCTCATTCACATAGGAAACGTAGCGCGCACAGTGTTCGCCCGTCGGGGCGGGGATACGGTCGATCGGTTCATGACGGGTGTTCACATAAGGGTGATCCGGATGTGCCTTTACATAAGAACCGGATGCAAAGGACATATACTTCTGATTAAAGCGCCAATCCGGCGGGGAATAATACAGCCCGACTTTCAGCCCTGCCTTGCGGCAGGCGTCAACGTATTCGCCGACAAGGTCGCGTCCGTTCATGTAATTTTTTGTCGAGAAGTCGCTGACCTCGGAGGGCCACATGGAAAAGCCGTCATGGTGGCGCGTTGTGAATACCGCGTAGGAGAAGCCGGCATCCTTTGCCGCGCCGAGCCATTCCTCGGGATGATAGTTTTCAGGATGAAATTGCTCCGCCAGCGCCCAGTATTCGCGCGGCGTCACGATTCCGTTGCCTTTCGCGCGGCGCACGGGATCGTTCATCATACCCCATGAGATATCGAGATCGCCGTGGACGGTGGAAATTCCATAGTGAATGAAGAGGCCGAGCTTCACCGGGTGATAAAACCAATCGGCATCGGGATGTGTCGTTCTTGTAAAGACGCGTCCGGATGCGGTGTTTCCGATGATTGCATGCTGTTCTGCGACGGTTTTGTTTTCGCTCATGAGAATTGTCTCCTTAGACAGAATTTATTTATGGGATGGGGTGGTGATAACGGCGGGAGAGGCATCCAGCAGCTCTCTTGCCGCGGCGAGCGTCTGCTCCGTGACCTTTGCTCCGCCGATGATGCGCGCGATTTCCATGACGCGCTCCTGCGGCGTCAGCTCGCGCACGGCGGATTCCGTCCTGCCGTCCGTTTCCGTTTTGGATACGAAAAGATGCGTGTCGGCGACCGCCGCAATCTGTGGGGAATGTGTGACGCAGATGACCTGTGTGCCGTTTTCGGCAACCTCGTGGAGCTTTACGCCGATTTTATGGGAGGTCCTGCCGGAAATACCGGTGTCGATTTCGTCGAAAATGAGGGTTCCGGTGTGTTCCTTGTCGGCAAACGCACATTTCAGAGCCAGCATCATGCGGGAAAGCTCGCCGCCGGATGCAATCTTGGATAACGGCAGAAGCGGCTCGCCCGGATTTGTCGAAACGAGAAATCCGATTTTATCTGCGCCGGCTGCCGAAAAGTCGGGCAGAGGTGTCACCTCGATGTGAAAACGGACCTTGGCCATGTCGAGAAACGCAAGCTCTCCCGTGACCTTCTGTTCGAGCATTTTTGCCGCGTCACGCCGCTTTTTCGTGATTTTCGCGGCGGCGGCCTTCATTTGGATTCGGATATCCGCAAGCTCGTTTTCGAGGTCTTCCGCGAGCTCGTCGGCGCCCTCCAGCTCTTTTAATTTTTTGGCGGCGCGTTCTCTGTATGCGAGGATTTCCTCCGTCGTCCCGCCGTATTTTCTGCGCAGACGCTGAATGCTGTCGAGCCGGTCCTCGATTTTATCGAGCAGCTCGGATGGATTTTTTACGCCGATGTCACATTCCTGCCGAATCGTTTCCGCGATATCCTCGATGCGGTAGCGGAAATCCGTCAGGGTCTCTATGAAGGAGGGAACGTCTGCGATGACGCCGCTAAGTCCGTCGAGCGCCTCCTCCGCCTTTTCGATCAGATCGCACGCGGAAAAGCCCTTGTCGTTGCGATATAGCGCGCGGTAAATCAGCTTCGCATGCTTTGCGATTTTTTCGGCGTTTTGGAGCTTGACCCGTTTTTCCTTTAACTCTTCCTCCTCGCCGTCGCGCGGCTTTACGGCGTCGATATCGCCGATCTGATATTTCAAAAGCTCGATGGTTCTTTCCTTTTCCTGCTCGTCGCGCACAAGCTCGGATAGTCTCTTTTTGATATCGGCATGGTGGGCATAGAGCGAGGCAAACTCCGCTTTTTCCGATTCGCAGTCCGCAAACGCGTCGAGATATCCCATGTGATTTTCTTCATTTAACAGCGTTTGATTGGCGTGCTGTCCGTGAATGCTGATGAGCTTTTCCGCAAGCTCCCGCATGATCGACAGCGGCACCGTGCGCCCATTGACTCGGGCGGCGGATACGCCTTTGTCGGTAATATCCCGTTGAAGGAGCAGCGCCCCATCCTCCGGCTCGATGCCGAGCGACGCCGCAAAGGCGGAAGCCTCAGCCCCGACCGCTTCAAACAGCGCCGAGACGGTCGCTTTTTCCTCACCGGTGCGCAAAAGCTCGCGGGATGCGCGTTCACCCATAATGAGCCCTACGGAATCGATGATGATGGATTTGCCGGCGCCGGTCTCGCCTGTCAAAACCGTCAGCGCCGCTCCGGGACACACGCGCTCGCTTTTTATGATTGCGATATTGTTGATGTAAAGCTCCTTTAACACAAAGTATCCGCCTCTCTATGTTTTGATGGTTACAATCCGATGATCTCTTTCACATATGCCGTGAATTCGCGGGCATCCTCATCGTTTTTCACGACGATGAAGATGGTGTCGTCGCCTGCGATGCTGCCGACGATGGCATCTCCGGAAAGCGCGTCCACGGCGGCCGCTGCGGCATTGGCCATGCCGGAATAGGTTTTGATGACGACGATATTTTCCGCATTCTGAGCGGATAGGACGGTTTCCCGCATGATGTTTTTGAGCTTGCTCTCGTTTCCGGCGCTGTCGCTTCTTGCAGCCGTGTATTGATAACCGCCGTTTTTCGCCGCCGTTTTGACAAGTCCGAGCTGCTTGATATCGCGCGATACCGTGGCCTGCGTCACGGGATAGCCGCTTTCACGGAGCTTTGCGATCAGATCGTCTTGGGTTTCGATGACGTTTTCTCCGATGATTTCGAGGATGCGCGTATGGCGGGAATTTTTCATAGGCGAGTTTTCCTTTTCTTATGGACTTATTTTTGATTCAGCTTGGTTTCCAGAATGTCGAAGAAGCGGTTTGTTCCGATTTTGACGATTTTTGCGGTGTATTCCGATTTTTTGATTTTGATTTCGGAATCACATGAGACGAGTGTGCCGTTTTTTCCGTCTGTCGTGACGCGGATATCGGTTTGTTCGTCCCGTGTGCGGCCGGTTACGGTGATTCCCGTTTCCGGCGAGAGGATGACGGAGCCGCGCAGGAGCGTGTGCGGACAAATCGGCGTCACGGCAATCAAATTTGCGGCGGGGTCGACGACGGGACCTCCTGCGGAAAGGGAATAGGCGGTGGAGCCGGTCGGCGTGGCGACGATGAGCCCGTCCGCCCGGTATCCGAGGCGCAGACCGGTGTCTCCGGAAAGCTCAAATTCCGCCATTCTGGAACAAACGCCGGTTGCGATGACGACATCGTTGAGAATGCGCTGACGGTACGCGGTAAACCCAGTCGCGATCTCCACGTCGAGCATCATGCGCTCCTCTACGGTGAAGTTTCCGGTCGAAAGCTCGGCAAGCCCTGCGATATTGTCTCTTTCCACGGCTGTGAGAAAGCCGAGATGACCGAGATTGACACCTACGACGGGCTTTGAAAGCTCCGCAACATGAACGCAGACGTCCAGCATGGTGCCGTCTCCTCCGAGCACGACGATCATGTCCGCCGTTTCGACGAGATCCCGCTCATTGTAGACGAGATGCACCTGATCCCGCTGCTCTCCGAGCCTGTATTTTACGTTTTGGTTGATATATACCTGAATGCCGTGCTCCGTAAGAACTCTTACGGCTTCCTTGGTATAGGAAAAATCGCTGTCGCATTCGAGCTTTGTGAAAACGGCAGCTTTTTGCGGTTTTGTCATGTTTGCCACCTCTTGTCTCTCTGGATATGTTTTTGACGGCGTCCGCGGACATCGCGGCATCATGGGCTCAATCCGATACGATTCGATGGATCGGGCAGAATGTTTCAAGGCGCTTTTCTCCGACGCGGAAGAGCGCCAGATATTCGCGGTTTCCGTCGCCGCCCGCGATGGGCGAGGGGATGAGCGCCTCCGGATAAAGACCGGCTTTTTCCGCCGTATGAAAAAGGGTTTCGATAACAGATTCATGAATGCGTCTGTCACGCACGATTCCGTTCTTGTTCAGGTGTTCGCGGCCCGCTTCAAACTGCGGCTTGATGAGACTGATGAACGCACCGCCGCGGCTCACCGTGCGAAAAACGGCGGGATAAATGAGAGCCTGTGAGATAAAAGAAAGATCGGAGACGGCGAGGTCGATGTGTTCGCCGCCGAAATCCTCCGAAGTGAGAAGTCTCGCGTTTGTGCCCTCCATTGAGATGACGCGGGGATCGCCTTGCAGCGCGGCGTCGAGCTGACCGTGCCCCACGTCCACGGCGAATACTCGGGCTGCGCCGTGCTGTAAAAGACAGTCGGTAAAGCCGCCTGTCGAGGCGCCGAGATCCAGTACGGTTTTGCCCTTTACGTCGATTCGGAAGCCTTCCAGCGCGGCCTCGAGCTTGTATCCGCCCCGGCTTACGTATTTGGAGGGATTTTGAATACGGATGCGCGAGACATCGGTATCCTCCGGGATATCCTGAGCGGGCTTCTGAATGGGTTTTCCGTCCAGCGTGACGCCGCCGTCGATGAGAGACGCCGCGTGGCTTCTGCTTTTGGCAAGACCGCGCAGATATAGGAAACGGTCGGCGCGCATATGAAAATTCCTTTCGGACTAATGATTTTTATGTTTTTTCTTTTTCGGCTTTTTTTCAAAAACAAAGATGCCGGCAACCTTTGATACGGCAAATACGATCTGTCGGCTGTATCCGAAGCCGGCGGCCTTGCCGATGGCTTTGAGCCCGACGGTGAGCGCGGATACCAGTCCGCAGATAAGGAGATTGAGAAAAATAAGAGAACCCTCCGCCGTGGCGATTTTGATTGCGATTGCCGCCGCGGTGGAACCGGAAACGACGCCGCAGATATCCCCGATGACGTCGTTGCAGAAGCTGGATACCTGATCCGCATTTTTGATGAGCTTCACGGCAATGCGTCCCGCCTTGACTTTTCTTGCCGCCATGGAATGGAACGGCGCGGCGTCGGCGGTGGCCACGGCAAGACCGATGATATCGAAAATCACACCGATTGCCACAAACATCAGCAATACGAGCAGGGAAAAGAACACGTTCAGATAGTCCACAATCTCAGAGGAGAGGATGGACATGATAATGGAGATTGCAAGGCTTGACAGAAAGACGGTGACAATCCATTTCCAGTTCACCAGTCCCCAAAAGCTTTTTTTCTTTTTGCCCTTTGCGGGCTTTTTTCGTTCGTTTTTCGTTTCAGAATCGCCCGTGAACTCGGGCGCGTTTCGCGGAACGTTATCCAAGAAGGTATCCTCCGTTATAATCAAAAGCGGCGACGGCAGCAAAATAAGTAAACCTTGCGACATAAGGTCAAGTAGGATTTCCCCGCATCCAACCCGTCGTTACCGAATAGGCGGTTTCCCATTATAGGATACGCCGGCACGTTGCCGTGTCCGGGACTTGATTGCCGATGAGTTCGCACTGCAATCCTTATTTCGCCTCTTGCGAACAGTCTAGGAGATTTCCTCAGGAAAGTGACCATCCCGTCTAGCCTCTTTTGCAACGCTGGTTTCAAACAGCAATAATCCGGTTTCCTCGGCCAAGGAAAGGGGATTTTGTTCCGTTATCCGCCAGAATCACGCAAGGCAGGCTACACTATCCACAGCGTCAAAAATGCACCAAGCGATAGGTTTAATCTTCAAAACGTAGTCTGAACGCGATGCGGAATTACTCCGCACCGTCGGTTGTAACCACATAAGGAAGCCTCAAAAGAAAGCGGGACTCGCACCCGTATGCCATTACAGGCTGCCCGCAGTCCTATTCTCCCAGCAGCCACCCTAAACTGGGCGTAAAAAGCAGCTACAAGGAGCTTCATCGATATGCCCTTTAACGGATTTTTAGGCCCGTCTTCGAGGAGATGTGCTTTCACTAGAATACTGTGCCGTCGCACGCGGCGATTTTGGTCGCCTTTATTTATTATAGCATAATGAATATGAATATTCAAGAGCGGGATGCAAGATTTCCTCTATAATTCAAAGAAATCGTCTGTTTGTTTTTGATATTTATTGAAAAATGTGTATATAAATACAAAAAATATTCATAGAAAATCTTTGGAAAGATTTGTTTACATTGTATTCATCCTGTGATATAATAACGATGTAACGGCATCAAATCGAGAAGAAGAGCAGAGCCGTGTCTTTAAAGTGAAAATGTGCATATCCGAAAGGACGGATAAAATGAAAAAATACAGCAAACGGTTCAACAAAAATGGGATATCGGAATTTCTTATGCTGTCGGCGGGCGCGGTGCTGACGGCGGCCGGCGTTTATTTCTTTAAGATTCCGAACGGTTTTTCGACGGGAGGTTTCAGCGGTCTTTCCATCTTGCTCGGAAAGCTTATCGCCGGCGTCAATACCTCTACCTTTGTCACGGTGCTTAACCTTCTTTCCCTTGTCGTTGGTTTTGCCTTTCTGGGGCGTGGCGTGGGCTGGAAAACGACATATTGTACGCTGCTTTATACCGGTGCGGTCAATTTGTTTGAATGGCTGTGTCCTATGACGAGACCTTTTACGGAAGAGATTGTGCTGGAATTGATTTTTGCGAGCATGCTCGGCGCAATCGGCGCCGCATTGGTGTTCAAGTGCGGCGGAAGCACCGGCGGCACGGATATCATCGCGCTTGTCTTTCGCAAATATACGAGCGCCGATATCAGCGTGTGTATGCTGGTTGCGGACGGACTCATTGTCGCCGCGTCTTTCTTTGTGTTCGACACCAAAACCGGACTTTGCTCCGTAATCGGAATGCTCATCAAAACGTATCTTGTGCAGACCGTGGTGGATAGCCTGAACCGCCGCAAGAGCCTCATGATTATCACGACGGCGCCGCACGAAATCACAAAATTTATTACGGAAACGCTTCACCGTTCCGCGACGATATGGGATGCGCAGGGCGCGTTTACGGATTCGGATAAATTTGTCATTTTTTCCGCCATGACGACGTATCAGGCCGCCAAGCTCAAAGATTTTGCAAAGTCCGTGGACGAGCATGCTTTTGTGACCATCAACAAGACCAGCGAGATTTACGGCAAGGGCTTTTTGCCGTTCGGTGGAAAATAAAAAAAGCGCGGCGGCGCCGTTTTGGAATAAGAAGTGAGCCTGTATAGGCTCTCGGCTGACCGACATGCTGGAAATATATTTTTAAAAAATAATAATTTTAAAATTTAAAGAAAATTGCTTTTATTCGACATATTTCTACAAATGATTGCTTCACAATATGGTATATTAAGAATAGTAAGATTTTTGGAACAATGGCCGTATCATTATTATCCTCATTATTGGACTTTTATCGATGCAGGAAATGGTTATTTCAGAATAAAATGTGTAAAAACTGACTCTGCCGGAAATGACTTGTATATGAGCGTTAAAAACAATTCTTCGTCCAATAATGCGGATGTCATATTACAAAAATATGCAAGCTCAGACGGACAATTGTGGAAAGTGCAAAGTACCACAAACGGAAGATATAAAATCATTCCTAAATGTGGGGAAGCAAGCGGCAGAGTTTTGTGCTTGAATTATTCTCTTCTTGGATATGACTCAAATGGAGTGAATCTAAAATCCAAAACATATAATGATAATACGGAATATATTGACGAATGGTATTTGATACCCGATGCCAACCCTATGGTTTCCCAATATGATTATTCGCATACAGCGGCACATTCCGATTATGCATCTCATATGAATAAAATGATGTTTGCGATGGCTTTTGTCAATAATTGCTATTCCGATATGTTTTCTCTTTCACTGACACATCCTCAGCCGATGCTTGTATCGACTTCTTCGGATGCGCATGTTGGTTCAGCGTGTACCTCTGCTTGCGGCAGTCAATGCACGAGCCATCATAATAATATCTATAAATTATCGGATGCTATTTATAACAGTACTCGAAATGATGATCATATTTATATTTCATGGTCGGAGCATCCTGTTGACGATATATGCTGCGGACAGCCGGATCTGTTCGGAAGTGCTCAGCACGTGCTGAACGGCGTCGGCACCTTGGCCTCCGTGATTCAGAAAAACGGCGTTATCCGACCGGTGATTGGAATTTATCGAACCAGCGACCCAGCAGGTGAATACTTGTTAGATTCCGATAGAATCGTATGCGCTTCTCTTATTTTGGCTCATGAAATGGCGCATGTTTATGGCTTGCGTGAGCAATACGGTTCCGGCGGGATTCATCAGTACGGGACGAATTATACTTGCGTAATGATGCAATATAATTTTACGAGTGCTTCCGCATTAAAGCTTTCCATTGAAAACGGAGAGCGAGATGCTTTATGTAATTCATGTCAGAATCTATTGCAAAAAACTTTATACGCCACCACCATAACGGGAAACAGATGAAAGGAGAACGACTATGAAGAAGCTTTTTGTGTTTTTGTTGGCGATCGCCTTATTGGTGTCGCTGGTTTCCTGTGCTCGCACGGATAATGAGCCTGTGGAAACGATCGAGATTGATTTGGGTCTTGAATCGGTAAAAAAGGTTATCGAAGGCGATAAGACGTATTTGGTGTTTTCCGATGCTTCAAGCGTCGAATCGGATGGAGATTCTGCGTTTATTATGCAGGCTGCGGGTGTCGGCTTCCGTTCAAAGGATGCTTTTTATAATGGAATAACAGCCGGTATTTTTACCGCCCAGCAGCGAAGCAGCCTTTCGCAGTATGTAACTGCGGAGAACAACCGAATTCTTGTGCCCGAGACGAACACGCTCACGGAGCTTGCGCCGCGTGGGAATGATGTTTTAAGCACGATACGCTGGTATGGCGGCGATTCCTATTCAATCCGTTATGACACCGATTCCTATTATTACTATTTTACCACAGGAATCGATTATGAGTTCGCACATGATTTCTATCTTCAGGAAAATGCCTTGCGGAAGAAAAATCAGATAAGCTATACGGAAAACGGAATTCATTATACGCAGTATGATTATATTGGCGCGATGTCGGGTGAATATATGAGGCTTTTGCGCTGGGATTATCAGGCGAACGGCTTGAACTATTCGGTGTTACAGACTCTTTCCGAGGTGAATGAAACCGATATTCAAACCTCCGGCAGAAGCGGATATGAAAATTTCACAATTGTGATCGATGACGGAGATATGTTATTTCTTGTAAATTCCGGAACGGGTGATGTTATTAAATCAGTCAATGTGGATGAAGCTTTTATTACTGCATTTATCCCGCAAGCAATGACTTTTTCGGAATAAAAATAAGAAAGAAGCGCGGCGGGGCCGCGCTTCTTTTTTGTTTTTTATCCGAGCATACCCATGCCGTCCATCCAGTAGATAACGTGAGAGGCGAAGCCGTGATTGCAGCTTGCATTCGGTGTGTCGTTCTCCCACAGCGTACCCGTGAACTCCGCCATTTTGGAGAAATATCCCTTGATATTCTCCGTGAGCTTTTCGTATTCACCGTAACGGTATAGCAGCTCCAAGCGCAGGTAATTGCCGATAAAGGCATTGGAGGGATAAATGTTTTTCCATTTCGCATCCTCGCTGAGGTTTGGCCATCCGCCTTTTTTGACGCGGTCGGGTCCGAAATCAAGGAGCAGACGGTGCCACAGCTCGGGATGGCTTTCCGGTGTCGCCACCCCGCAGAAGAACGCATAATATTGGCAGCTTTCGGTGCACATGCCGGAGAGGACTGCTTTCCCGTCGTCGTTATAGACGGCATTATCGCAGTAGAAGCCGTTTTCCATAAAAGATTGTTCATTGATTACTTTTTCGATGTGCTCCGCCTTCTCTATGAGCGCGCTTTCGCCATAGAGCGCCGCCACGCTCCGGAGCATTTTGGCGTAGAGCATATTGGTGGGATAATTGATATCCTGCACCAGATCATTGGATTTCGACCATTCGACAAAGACCCATGCTTCCAGCTTTTCGAGCAGACCGTCGCCATTTTCAAACGGCTTGAAATACGCTAAAAGAGCATCGATACGGGGCTTTGCGGCATCGATGAAAGCGCGGTCGTGGGTTCTCTCCAAATATTCCTCAAGCTCAATGACGAGCCACATTGCCCAGTTCGGGATGAAATTGCCGTTGTAGTGATCGCCGGGATAACACATCGGAAACATTCCCTTCGGAAGCTTTTTGAAGCTTTCCGGCAGGAAGAAGTTTTCGAGAAAATTGTGTTCGACCTCGCTTTTTCCGGTGAGAAGCTTTTCGACTCTCGCCGTGAAAAAGCTGTCGCACAGCCAGCCCGCGCGCTCGCGCGACGGGCAATCCATATAGACGGTAAACGTGTTTTGCCGGTACGTTTCCACGGCGGCCTCGAAGATATTGGCAAGCACGGGATCCGTGCCGATGTAGCGGCGGGATGTCTTTCCCGCTCCGAAATACCGAATGCCGACATTGGAAACGGTGACTTTTCCCGTTTTTGCGTGGATGCGGAGCACGCTCATCGTATACGGTTCAAAGGTAGACAAGTGATAGGAGCCTTTTTTCAGGTGCCAAATGAGACTGCTCACGATGCCCATTCTGCGGAAATCGATGCGGCCGCCTTCACCCTCATATTCGTCAAAGGTGACGACAAGCTCGGTGTCCTCTTCGCAGACGGCGTCGAATACGACCTGTCCCGTGGTATCCCGTTTCATCCGATAGGTGACGGCATTTCCGGCTGATATCACATCCTCCCCGGGAATTTCATCGGTCTGCGTCACGGAGAGCGTGTCAAGATTGCGCGCTGTGAGAAGAGAATTGGTTGTGATTTCGTCCAGCGTGAAGCCTTTATAGTTCTCATCGATATTGACGATGTGCCGTCCATATCGCACTTCCTCCGCATGGTCGCCGATGGCAAAGGTCACGCGGGAAGTGATTTTTTCTGCCGGAACAAAGTCATAGACATTGTATTCGCAGCCGCGTGCGATAAAGGTCTTTTCTTCCGTCGGAGCCGTTTCGATTAGAGGAAAGCCGGAAACTCCTTTTTCCGTTTCCCAAGCCGCAAGGGCCGGGGCGAGATGGTAAACCTCGCAGAAAGTGCGCTGGAAGCTGTATCTCTGCACCTTTTGCTCATGCTCTGTGACCTCCCGGCAAAGAAAACCGGATTTGCCGGTAGCGGCGGTTATCCTGCCGTCTTCTTCTAATTCTGCGCAGAGAAAGGATGGCTGGTCGAGATGATAGTAGGAATTGCAGTTGTAGCCGGCGACCGTGACGGTGACGATGCTTCCGTCCGGCTTCACATATGGGGTGAGGTCGAGCTCGTCTACGCGGTAGAAGCCGTGCGCAGACCGCGCAGGTCCGAAGGCGGCGAATGTCCCGTCAACCTTCACGACATAGGCGGAGGAGCCTGTGAGACGCAGGACCGTCTTTTTCGAGTTTTTGGTTTCTGTACGGAAGCTGAGCCAAAGGTTGATTTCCTGCTCTCTTCCGGCCGCCCAAACGGGGACGGCGCTTGTAAAGCTGGCAAGTGTCGGTTTCATATATTTTATTTTATGCTGCTCCTTATTTGATATTTTCTCTATTAAAGCATATCCGGCGAAAAAAATCAATCCCCAATCAGGGAATTCCCTTGAAAGTTTTCAAATTGGATGTGAGGCGGTTTCAGATAAAAAGCGCATTGCATCGGCAATGCGCTTTTTATTTTTGAATTACAGCTCTGCGAAATATTTGATTGTGCGCACCATCTGAGAGGTGTAGCTGTTTTCGTTGTCGTACCAAGAAACAACCTGAACCTGATAGGTGTCGTCGTCGATCTTCGTTACCATCGTCTGCGTAGCATCGAAGAGGGAACCGTAGGTCATGCCGATGACGTCGGAAGAAACGATTTCATCGGTGTTGTAGCCGAAAGAAGCGGAAGCGGCGGCTTTCATCGCGGCGTTGATGCTGTCCTTGGTTACGTCCTTGCCTTTCACAACCGCTACAAGGATTGTGGTGGAGCCGGTCGGTACCGGAACGCGCTGAGCGGAACCGATGAGCTTGCCGTTGAGCTCCGGAATGACAAGGCCGATGGCCTTTGCGGCGCCGGTGGAGTTCGGAACGATGTTCTGCGCGCCGGCACGGGCACGGCGGAGATCGCCTTTTCTCTGCGGACCGTCGAGGATCATCTGATCGCCTGTGTAAGCGTGGACGGTCGTCATGATGCCGCTCTGAATCGGATAGGTATCGTTGAGCGTCTTTGCCATCGGCGCGAGGCAGTTTGTCGTGCAGGACGCAGCGGAAATGATCTGGTCGTCCTTTGTCAATGTATTCTCGTTTACGCTGAATACGATGGTTTTGAGGTCATTGCCCGCGGGAGCGGAGATGACGACTTTCTTTGCGCCGGCTTCGATATGAGCCATGGATTTTTCCTTGGAGCAGTAGAAGCCTGTGCATTCGAGAACGACGTCGACACCGAGCTTGCCCCACGGCAAGTCGGTCGCCTTCGGGCAGGCATAGATGGTGATTTCCTTGCCGTCTACCGTAATGGAACCGGGCGTGACGACGGTTTTGCCGTCCTCACCGAGAACGGAATCCTTGTAGGTAACGGTATGTCCCTTTGCGACATAGCTGCCCTGAGCCGTGTCGTATTTGAGAAGGTGAGCGAGCATTTTCGGGCTTGTGAGGTCATTGATGGCGACGACTTCGTAGCCCTCTGCGCCGAACATCTGACGGAAAGCCAGACGTCCGATACGGCCGAAGCCGTTGATGGCAACTTTAACAGACATTTTAAATTCCTCCGAAATCATTTATTTTTGAGCTGTGGAAAAATTTTTCCATACATATCTTTATTTTAACCTATAATGAAAAAATATACAATACCTTTTTCAAAAATAATTGACGATAAATTGTTATTTTTTTGTGAAGTTAACATCATTTGCTCGCTGCTGCGAATGACGGCTGCTTTTTCGGAGATACTAACAAATGAAAAATCCGTTTACGACGGATATTGAAATTCAGAATATAATACAGGAGGAAGATATGGCAGAAAAACAAAAGAAGACAAATCCTGACGAGGAGCTTCTTCAGGAGATGTACAAAAACGCATGCATGGGGACGGATTCGGTCACGACGATTCTCGGCAAGACCAAGGACGAAAAGCTTCGCTGTGAGCTTACCGCCCAGCTTGACGGCTATCAGAATTTTGCCAATGTGACGCGCAACAAGCTCTCGGGGATGTCGGCGACGGCGAAAGAAATCAACGCATTTGCGAAAATTCCCGCGGAGATGTCCATCATGATGACCACCATGGTGGACAGCTCGACGCCGAAAATCGCGGAAATGATGATCAACGGCTCCACAATGGGCGTAATCAATCTGAAAAAGCGCATTAAGCAGGCGCAGACGGAGGGCGTTTCCCAAGACGTCGTGAAGATTGCAAGTGATATCATGGCTTTTGAAGAGGACAACATCAATAAAATGAAAAATTATCTCTGAAAGAGAAAAAACGCCGCATGATACGGCGTTTTCCTTTTTGACGGCGTGGGATTATGGGCGCGCCCTCCGACGTGTCCCGATTTCCTTTTTGATGCCAAGAATCAGCATGTCGATGACGGCGTCAAGCTCTGCGGTTTCGAGGTCGATACTCCGTACATGGAGAACGGCAGGCGTTTCGATGCCGGAAAGCTTGTATTCCATGACCGATTTTCCGTATTTGTCGACGGAAAGCCGCATGTTTTCGGAAAAAAGGCAGGCATCCTCAAAAAGTGCAAATTCGAGCGCGCATTCCGGCGCCAGTCTTGCAAGCAAAGATGCCGCTTCGCCGTTTTTCAGGCTTCGCTTGGTGAGGGCGGTTCGTGCGGAAAAACACAAAATGAGACGTTCGTCGTATTCATCAAGCCGAATGTCGATATCGACGATGCCGTTTTCCGAAAGCTTCATCTGTATGTATAAAAGCCTGTTGAACAGAAAGATGAAGTCATAGAGTTTCAGCTTCACATATTTTCTGTCGCGTACGGCGGCATCTATATTCACGGTGATCCGATATCCGAGCGCGCGGAACGCGCCTTTGAGCTTGGAGGAAAGTCTGTCCAAAAGCTCGCAGATGTCGTATACATAAGCGCCTGCCGCACGTTCCATTCCGCAGATATCGATGAGGTCGGCGTAGATACGGCTTTGCCGAAAGGGCTGTGATTCCGTTTCCGAGGGGGAAGATTCATATGCCGCCGGCAGGAAGCCGTCGAGCGCCGTGCCGCGGCGTTCGGTCATGCGCAGCATTTCTTCATCGCCGTCGGGATATTGAAGGCGTGAGAGAAACAGAAAAACATAAGCGTCGTCATCCTGCAGGACGACGGCGCGCCGATACGGCGTATCGCCCGGCACCTCCGCATCCATGCCTGCGTATAAAGGCTTTTTGCCGCGCAGACGGCGGACGATGTCGGCGCCGCGGCGAAGCGCCGGCAGATATTTTCCCGCCGCAGCATTTTTATACACGATGCATCCGGTGCCATCTGCTGCGACGACGGGGAAGATCGTGCGGTCAAAGTGTTCCCGGTATAACTCTCGTTTCATGTTCTTTTGCGGGAAAAGCGAAGCATTTCGGCTTCGCTTTTCGATTCCTTTTCAGACGTTATGGATTTTGTTTTCAAAATCGGCGTTCTGTGCGTCGAGTCCGTAGAGCTTTGCCTTTCTTTTTTCAAAGAATTTGACGGCTACCTGCTCGAAAAGCGCATAGGAAAGGACGTCCTCGTCCTGAATCGCCCACGGCTTGACCGCCTCGCGCAGCTTATCAAGCTCCGGCGCAAGTGCGTCGGCGGGACGTTCGGTCACGGGCTTATCGTCTCCGATGATCTTCTTCCGGAATTCGGGTGAGATTTCGGCGGGTGTTTTGCCGTATTCACCGCGGACAAGACCTTTGAATTCCTTGGTCACCATTTTGTAGCGTTCGCCGCCGATGACGTTGAATACCGCCTGTGTTCCGACAATCTGGGACGACGGGGTCACGAGCGGCGGATATCCCGCGTCCGCACGGACGCGCGGCACCTCTTCGAGCACCTCCGTGAGCTTTTCGGATTTGCCCGCCTGTTTGAGCTGAGAGACAAGATTCGACAGCATACCGCCCGGCACCTGATAGAGCAGAGCATTGACGTCTACTTTCAGCACCTTCGGATCGAGCTGGCCGCTCTTAATGTATTTTTCGCGGATCGGCGTGAAATATTTGCAGATCTTGTCGAGTTCAGCGAGATCGAGACCGGTATCGTACTCCGTGCCGGCGAGCGTTGCGACGAGCGATTCCGTCGGCGGCTGGCTTGTGCCCATCGCGAACGGGGAGATTGCGGTATCGACGATATCGACGCCTGCCTCAATCGCTTTGAGCACCGTCATGGATGCGAGTCCCGACGTGTAGTGCGTATGGAGCTGTACCGGAATTTTGACGTTTTCCTTGATGAGCTTGACAAGCTCATAGGCGTCGTAGGGCTTCAAAAGCCCCGCCATGTCCTTGATGCAGATCGAATGTGCGCCCATCTCTTCGAGCTGCTTTGCATAAGCCGCAAAGCTTTCGCTCGTATGCACGGGACTTGTCGTGTAGCTGATTGCAGCCTGCACATGTCCGCCTTCCTTGATGGTCGCGGCGATTGCGGTTTTTAGGTTGCGGGCATCGTTGAGTGCGTCGAAGATACGGATGACATCGATGCCGTTCGCGATGGATTTCTGGACGAAATATTCGACGACATCGTCGGGATAGTGGCGGTATCCGAGAATATTCTGTCCGCGGAACAGCATTTGAAGCTTGGTATTTTTGACCTTGTCGCGGATTTTGCGCAGTCTCTCCCACGGATCCTCGTCGAGGAAGCGCAGGCAGGCGTCGAATGTCGCGCCGCCCCAGGCTTCGAGCGCGTAGTAGCCCACTTTGTCCATCTGTTCGAGGATGGGGAGCATCTCCTCTGTCGTCATTCTCGTCGCGATGAGCGACTGGTGAGAATCGCGGAGCACGGTTTCACATATTTTAACCTTTGCCATATGATAGGCCCTCCTTGTATATGCCGCACGGACGGAGCATGAGCCCTATCCGTCCGCGCGGACGGTATGTTTTAACGGAAAAGCGCGAGGAATACGCCTGCGCAGATTGCCGATCCGATGACGCCGGCGACGTTTGGTCCCATGGCGTGCATGAGAAGGAAATTGGAAGGGTCCTCTTCCTGACCGACCTTCTGTGAGACACGCGCCGCCATCGGAACTGCCGAAACACCTGCGGAGCCGATCAGCGGATTGATCTTGCCGCCGGACAGCTTGCACATAATTTTGCCGCCGATAATACCGCCGACCGTTGAAAGCATAAACGCACAGAATCCAAGAATGATGATCAAGAGCGTTTCCCATTTCAGGAAGTTTTCAGCACTTGCCGTCGCGCCGACGGATAAGCCGAGAAAGATTGTGATCACGTTGATCAGTCCATTTTGAGCAGTTTTGGAAAGTCTGTCCGTCACGCCGCTGACATTGAGAAGATTTCCGAACATGAGGAAGCCGATGAGCGGCGCCGCATCCGGAAGCAGGAGACACACGACGATCACGACCATGATCGGGAAGATGATCTTTTCGAGCTTGGATACGGGGCGAAGCTGCGTCATTTTGATGGAGCGTTCCTTTTTCGTCGTCAAAAGCTTCATCAGCGGAGGCTGTATCATCGGAATCAGCGCCATATAGGAATAGGCTGCGATTGCGATGGCGCCGAGCAATGTGGGTGCGAGTATTTTGGTTATCAAAATCGCGGTAGGGCCGTCGGCGCCCCCGACGATGCCGATTGCTGCGGCTTCCAGCTCGTTAAAGCCAAGCAGAAGCGCGCCGAAAAACGCCGCGAAAACGCCGAACTGTGCGGCGCCTCCGAGAAATACGCTTTTCGGATTGGAGATGAGCGGGGAAAAGTCCGTCATGGCGCCGACGCCGAGGAAGATCAACGACGGATAAATGCCGAGCTTGACGCCGAGATACAGAATGTCGAGCAGTCCACCCTCGTCGAAAACATGTAAAATAATGTCTGAAAGCTCGGTGAGCTTGGTGCCGTCTGCTAATTTTACCCCGTCAACGAACCAATCCATATGGAACAGATTCGCACCCGGAAGATTGGCGAGCAGGATGCCCGTCGCGATCGGAAGCAGCAGCAAAGGCTCGAAGCCTTTTTTGACCGCAAGGTATACGAGCACGCCGACAATGGCATACATGACCAGCGTTTTGCCGAAATACCACGGGTCATAATCGAAAAATTTTGCGATCCCCGTGCTTTCCCACAGGGACAACAGATTATCAAGCATTCTTGATCACCACCGTTCAAAGGATATATGCTGTGGTCACGCGAGCGTGACGAGCACATCGCCCGACTGAACGGCGGCGCCCTTTGCGACCGTGACGGAAGCGACGACACCGGCTTCCGGCGCCAGAATCTCGTTTTCCATTTTCATCGCTTCGAGAATGCAGAGTATTGCGCCCTTTTCCACTTTGTCGCCGGGCTTCACGTTTACGCTTAAAATGTTGCCGGGCATCGGAGCGGAGACGGAAATCCTCGCATTTCCCGCGGGAGCCGCAGGTGCGGGCGCGGGTTTGTTTGCCGGCGCTGCGGGAGCGGCAGAGGCAGCAGGTGCGGGCGCGGAAACGGCTGCGGGAGCGGCTGCTCCGTTTGCCTCTTCGACCGTTACATCATATGTGACGCCGTTTACGGTTACATGATATCTTTTCATTTGGGTGTTCCTCCGAAATTATGATTAAATTATCTCTTTTTAAAAGAAACGACGCGGAATGACGACGGCGCGTCGCCGGTATAGGCCGCGATGGCGGCGGTGATTGCCGCGACGAGCTGTTCGTCGCTCGTCTGTGTGTCGGGAACGGCTTCGGTCACCTGCATCGCCGGTTCCGGCGTTTCCACGGGCTTTTCCGAAGCTGTGCCTTTCGCGGTTTTTGGGGACTTCCTTATGAATACCGCCTGCATGGCGACCATGCAGAGATAAATTACAAACAGCATGGCAAAGACGACGACCATGCCGAGGAGCAGCGTCTGCCCGCCGAGGCCGAGACGGTCAAGAAACGAGGATTCGTCCGTGATGATCGGGTTATCTATGGAAAGAAACATCGAATGCGACCTCCCTTTCAAAAGCAGAGCATTTCGAGCGCTGCGCCGATTCTTTGACGAAGCTCGGCGGAATCGACGATATCGTCGATGTGACCGCTCTTTGCGGCTTCGAGTGCGGAGGCGTATTTTTCAGCCCATGCGTCGGCGATTTCGGCATGGCGGGATTCGTCTTTGACTTCATCGAGGAAAGCGACGGCAGCCTGTGGCGGCATTGCGGAGATTTTCGCGCGGTCGAGAGCGAGCGCAACGCCTCCGGTGAGCGCCTTGGAGCCCATGACGGTATAGGCGGTTCCGTAGGAGGAGCCGAGCGTCACGGTGACGCTCGGCACCGCCGCCTCCGCATAAGCGCGTGCAAGGGCGGCGAGGTGTGCCGCAAAGCCCTTTTCCTCGGCCTTGGCCGAATCGGCGATGCCGTCCGTATCGACAAGGGTGACGGCGGGAATTTCCGCCGTGCGGCATAGCGCCAGCAGGCGGGACGCCTTATCCGCCGCGCAGGGGCAGAGCTTGCCGCCCTTGACGGCGGGATTGTTGGCGATAACGCCGACGGTTCTGCCTCCGATGGCGGCAAGCCCCGTCACCATGCTGTCCGCATGTCCTGCGCCAAGCTCGGTGAAAGTGCCTGCGTCGAATACGGTGCTTATGACCTCGTGGATGTCATAATCGCGAGAGGCAAGGATTCCGTCGATTTCGACGACGCGGTTGATGTCGTCGGCGGTTTCCGATATGCCGTCAAAATATGCGACAAGCGCACGGGCTTTCCCGACCGCCGCAGCATCATCCTCGCAAACGATATCGACGAGCGCCGGGGCGGCCGTGACGCCGTCCGCCGTTCCGCCGGACGGGGAAGTGAAGAGTTTTCCCGTTTTTTCGGCGGCAATTACGATATCGAACATTTCCGCAATAACGGCGGACGCACCGCCGCAGATGCCGGAGACGACCGCGACCTTCGGAAGCTCGAAAGCGCCGGAGACGGCGCGCATGATGCTTCCGTAACCCGCAAGCGCATCCACGCCCTCCAAAATTTTCGCACCGGCACTGTCGAATACGCCGATGAGCGGCGCGTGGGAAAACGCCGCCATTTCTATGATTTTTGTAATTTTCTTTGCGTGCATTTCACCGAGCGCGCCATGCAGGCGGGAAAAGTCTTGGGAAAATGCGTAAACGAGTGCTCCGTTCACCGCGCCGTAGCCGGTGATGACGGGTTCAAAGCTGTCGTCGGCATCCCGGTCAAGCTCCGTCCGTTTTCGTCCGATGTAAGCGCCGACCTCGACGAAAGTGCCCTCGTCAAAGAGCAGTCTCATGCGCTCCCGTGCGCAGAGCTGTCCCTTTTCCGCGAGTGATTTTTCTTCCGCCGTCTGTCCGTTTCGGAGAAGCTCGCGCAGCTCGGCTGTGGTTTTATGTCCTGTATCAGCCATCCTTGTATCATCCCTTTCTCATTGGTTCAAAGATCAAATTTTTTGAGGCAATGGGGGAAACGGCAGTCTTAGAATCCCATTCTCCCCCATTATAAATTTATATTTATATAATAGCATGCGGATTCCAAAAATACAATATCTTTTCGACAAATTCATGTGTTAAATTCACTGAAAGTTTACAAAGTAAAAATATGAGAATAAGAAAAAGCTTTTATGAAGATGAAAAAACCGCACACAGAAAATGTGTGCGGTTTGTGGGTTTTATTTTGCTTTCTTTACGAGTTCTTCGGTATCCTTTGCGATCATGAGCTCTTCATTGGTCGGAATGACGTATACTTTGACTTTTGAGGCCGGTGTGGAAAGCTCGACGATGTTCGGCTGGCGCCATGTCTTGGCATTGAGCTCGCAATCGATTTCGATGCCGAAAAAGCTCATGTCGCGGCAGACGCGCTCGCGCAGCTCGGGATTGTTTTCACCCATGCCGGCGGTAAAGACGACGGCGTCAAGTCCGTTCATTGCGGCGGCGTAAGCGCCGATATATTTTTTGATCTGATAGGCGAGAATCGAAGCGGCGAGCAGGCAGCGCTTATCGCCGTTTTTGATGCCCTCTTCGATGTCACGGCTGTCGGAGGAGACGCCGGATACGCCGAGGAAGCCGCATTTTTTATTCATGAAATTGCTCATTTCATCGGGCGTGAAGCCTTCTTTTTTCATGATGTAGGTGACGATGGCGGGATCGATGGAGCCGCAGCGCGTACCCATTTCAACGCCGTCGAGCGGCGTAAAGCCCATCGAAGTATCGATGCATTTTCCGCCCTTGACGGCCGTGATGGAGGAGCCGTTTCCGATGTGGCAGGTGACGATCTTCGTTTCCTCAACCGGTTTGTCCAGGAGCTTGGCCATCTCGATGGAGACAAAGCGGTGAGAGGTGCCGTGCGCACCGTAGCGGCGGATATGATATTTTTCATAGGTTTCATACGGGATCGGATACATATAGGCGTAATCCGGCATTGTCTGGTGGAATGCGGTGTCGAAAACGAGCGCCTGCGGAACGTTCGGCATGACCTCGGTGCAGCCGCGGATTCCCATGAGGTGCGGACCCGTGTGCAGCGGCGCGAAATCGCGGCAGAGTTCGAGCTTTTCGAGCACGTCGGGGGTGATGAGGCAGCTCTCAAAGAAATAAGGGCCGCCGTGGACGACGCGGTGTCCGACCGCTTCGATTTGGCTCATGTCCGTAAGACATCCGATTTCGGGATCGGTCAGCGTATCGACAACGATTTTCATGGCGACGGAATGATTGGGCATCGGGAAATTGCGCACGGTTTTGCTTCCGTCCTCTTTTTTGTGCTCGATAAGACCGTCGATACCGATTCTCTCGCAGATTCCTTTTGCGAGAACCTTGTTCGTTGCGGTGTCCATGAGCTGATATTTGAGCGAGGAGCTGCCCGCATTGACTACCAATACATACATGATTTAAATGATCCTCCGTTTATATATTGATTTTATCAAAATTTTACACTATACTATATATTATACAAGATTATTTTTCCGATTTCAATAGTTATTTTCCCGATCTTGAAACAAAAATACGGAAATCCGGCGTTTTATCGGTTTTGGGCGCCGGAAAAGGAGCTGTCATGAAAATTTGCGCGGTGATCTGCGAATACAATCCGTTCCATTTCGGACATGCCTATTTGATTTCCGAAATGAAAAAGCGCGGGGCCGTGGTCGCGGTCATGAGCGGCAGCTTCACACAGCGCGGGGAGCCGGCGGTGATTTCCAAATATGAACGTGCCCGCGCGGCCCTTTTGGGCGGCGCCGATCTTGTGTTGGAGCTTCCGTTTCCGTACTCCTCCTCATGTGCCGAACGCTTTGCCTCGGCAGGCACGGACATCGTCTCGGCGCTCGGCTGTGTGGACGAGCTCTGCTTCGGAAGCGAAGCAGGGAACATCGATTCTTTGCGGACAGCGGCGGAGCGGACCGCATCCTCCGCTTTTGTCGATGCTGTGAAGTCCTGCCTTTCCGAAGGACACGGCATCTCGTATAGAAGCGCCGTTTCCGAGGTGTATAAAAAGCTTTACGGCGCCGAGCTTTGCGGCGGTTCCAACGATATTTTGGCGATATCCTATCTTGCGCGGCTGAACCAGACCGCATCTTCCGTGCGTCCTGTCGCTGTCAAACGCATCGGAGAAGCCTATGACGGAAGCGGAGAGGGGCTTCCCTCTGCCTCCACTGTCAGGAAAATGCTGGTTGACGGCGATTTCGATGCGGTTTCACGGTCGGTTCCGTCATTTATGGGTGAAATGCTTCGGTCGGCGGCCGCACGCGGCGGAATTGCCGCCGGGGAAAAGCTCTTTCCGATTTTTGCGGGACTTGTCAGGTCCGGCAGAGAGGAAAGCTTCGGGGATGTTCCCGATATGACGGCGGAGCTTGCGGCAAGGCTTCGCATGGCGGCGCTTCATGCCCGTGATGGGGAAGAGCTGCTTTCCATGACGGAAACGAAGCGGTATTCCCGTTCCCGCATCCGGCGGGGGCTTCTGTATACACTTCTTGGCGTCAAAGCGGAGAATTTTGCGGGTGTCTGTTATACGACGGTTCTCGCGGCGAATGAGACGGGGCGGGAAATTCTCTCTTCCGTGCGCCGCTCGGCGCGGATTCCGATTGTCACAAAGCCGGCGGATTATCGGCAGTATGGCGAAACGGTGCGCCGTGCTTTCGAGCTTTCGGCGCGCGCGGACGGCATATGGGAGCTTTTATGCGCCGCGCCGCGTGACGGGGCGGCGATGATGAGGGAAAAACCGGTCTTTCTGTAAAAAACAGCTTGACATATCTCTGAAAACAGGTTATAATAAAACACATAAAATGAATTATATAAAACTTTCGATTGTCATTATGACAATCGAGATTATATGTATACTATTTTCTTTGGCTTCCGTATTGAGTGATTCCGTCTGAGGAGGGACGTATATGAAAAAACATTATCTTCATACTGCGCTGACGATTGTATTGGCGGTCACGCTTGTAGTTGTCACAGTGATTTTCATAAACGTCAATGAAGACAAAAAATTTCTAAAATCAAATGTAGATACCCAGTGCTACTCTGAATTTGCTTCTTTTTGTCAAGGCTGCCGGGTGAATTGGGACGGAATGGATGAAGAGACGCGTGCGCGCCAAAAAGAGGAAAATCTGCGGCACTTATATACCGCTCTTCAATTATATTCCTATTCCTCGTATTCGGATAATCAGGATTTTGGCTTGCTCCTCGGCTATTTGTATCAGCTGAGCCTCAAGGGCGAGCTTTACGATATTATGGATGACGATATGGTCGATCGCTTAAATTATCTTTATCCTCATATTGGGAAAGAGGACGGCCCTGCACTGGCAAAAGACGCTTATGACCGATTGGCTGCTTTGGCAGTCTCGAAAGAGCAAGAGTGACGGGAGTGTTCCTGCCGGACAAAAAGCAGTCTCGACGAGACTGCTTTTATCATATTTGACATAATAGCTATTAAAAAACAATACTGTTGTATCATGTGAAGCGCTTTTCGTAAAAATATTGGATACCTTGCCGTCCTTATATTTTCTCTCTTTGTCATTTTGTTTTTTTGTGCATACCATGATGATATGGCATGAAAGACGGAATGGAGGGTTATGATGGAAATACGCGGCGCGATCACGGCACTTGTCACCCCTTTTACCAAAAACGGCGGGGTGAATTACGACAAGCTCGCGGAGCTTATTGAATTTCAGATTGCAAACGGTGCGGACGGTATTGTTCTGCTCGGCACGACCGGGGAATCACCGACGATAAGCGAAGAGGAGAGGGAGGCGATTATTCGTACCGGTGTGGATGCCGCGGCGGGACGGATTTCGGTGATTGTCGGCTGCGGTTCAAACGATACGAACCGGACGGCGGATGCGTGCCGGAGGGCGGAATCGCTCGGCGCAGACGCGCTGCTTGTCCTGACGCCGTACTACAACAAAGCGAATGCGGACGGAATGGCGGCGCATTTCCTTACGGCGGCGGAAGCCGTTCATACGCCGATCATTCTATACAATGTTCCGTCGCGGACGGGATGCTCCATCGAGACCGGCACGCTGGAACGTCTGCGCCGCCATCCGAATATCATCGGCATCAAAGAGGCGAGCGGGAATATCGCCTATATGACAGACGTCGCGGCGCTGCTTGACGACGGCTTTGCCATGTGGTCGGGCAACGACGATATGACGGTCGCGGCGATGGCGCTCGGAGCGTCCGGCGTGATTTCCGTTGCGGCCAATCTGTTTCCGGGGACGATGCACGAGATGACGGCCAAACTTGCGGCTGGGGATATCATCGGCGCGCGCACCTTGCAGCTTCGTTATCTGAATGTCATGCGCGCGCTGTTTTTGGAGACCAATCCGATTCCGGTCAAGGAGGCGATGAATTATCTCGGCTTCGAGGTCGGAGGCTATCGTCTGCCGCTGTGCGCGATGGGAGAGGGGAATCGGAACCGGCTCATTTTTGCCTTGGAGCAGCTCGACGATATCTCATGGAAGCGATAAGAAAGAAAATACAAAAAATCAGCCTCGTATGAGGCTGATTTTTTGTATAACGATCAAATTAAATCTGCTCTTTTACCTTTGCCTGCTTGCCTACGCGGTCGCGGACATAGTAGAGCTTCGCGCGGCGAACCTTACCGCGGCGGGTGACGTCCACCTTGACGACGTTCGGGGAGTGAATCGGGAATGTCTTTTCGACGCCGATTCCGTAAGAGATTTTTCTGACGGTGAAAGTTTCGGAAATGCCGCCGTTTTTCTTGGCGATGACCACGCCGTCGAACAGCTGGATGCGTTCTCTCGTTCCCTCTTTGATTTTGTTGTGTACGACGACCGTATCACCGATTTCAAATTCGGGAAGCTCGGTCTTTAACTGCTCGTTTACAAAAGCCTGAATTTTATCCATTGTTTCGGCTCCTCTCCATAAATTACGAAGCGTTCATGCGAGCATGCAGCGGACCGCTCCGGCGCCATATCAAAGCATAGCATTTAATATTATAGCATCAATTTTTTGAATTTGCAAGCGTTTTTTGAAAAAATGACAAAAATTTGCGGTTATTTTGAAGCTTGTGCCATAACCTCCGGCGGCGTGACCTTTTTGGAAAGCAGAAGTGTCATGCCGGCGACAAGGCATTGTGCGGCGGCACACGCGAAGAGCAGGATCTGTGTGCTGGTGAAAGCGATGCCAAGAATATTCCATGTGCCGGAGCCGTGCTCCATATAAGAGGTGAACATTGTTCCGAGCATCATGCTGAGAAATACGGCCATGTTGGAAACGATGGTATGGAAAGACATGTAATTGGTTCGGTCCTCTTCCGGCAGGTTGACGTAGGGGAGCGACGCGACGATGGAATTCATCACGACGCCGAATATGTGCTGCAAAAGACGGACGACGACATACAGCCAAACGGTATCCGCCGTGACGAATACATACATGTAATAGGTGACGGACTGCATCAGCATCGCGAACGCGAATGCACGGAACCAATAATGCTTTGCGACAAACTTTTTCCATATTTTTGAGAAGAATATGAAAAACAGGAAATAGAGGGCGTTGATAGCATTGGGCAGCGTATATTGCATGCCGGTTCCGTCCAGCACTTCCAGAACATACGCGTTAAGCGTTGCGTTTGGAAGATTCGTAGCGAATGTATAGGCGGCAACGATCAGAATCGTCAGAAGAAAGCGGCTGTTTTTGACCGGAAGGACAAAGATATTGGCTAACTTGGTTTTCGCTTTTTTTAAGTAAGGATATTCCTTCGGAATCAGTTGGATAAGGCAGTCAATGACGGCGAGCCCGAATGCGATCCAGCGCAGCATTGTGATCATGATAAGCTGATCGGGCGAACCTTCAAGCCGGTCGGTGATGACGGAAACACAGAACACAATGATGTAGGAGAGCAGGCTGTTGATACAGCCCGACGAGGTGAAGTAGTCCATGCGAACGTCGTCCGGCAGGAAATTCGCCTGCCATGCCGAGTAGCCCGAGGAAAACAATGCGTTAATCGAGTTGGAGATGACGACGATGGCGATAAATCCGGCAAGCCGCGCTTCGGGGTCTTCGATAAGCTCCGGCAGGAGGGTGATGCCGACGATGTTGATAAAATAGTAGAGCAGTTTTCCGGCGGCAAGGATCAGCTTTCTCTTTTTGAAGTGTTCAAGGATCCACGGTGAAAAAATATTCAGAAAGCATGTGATGTAAGGGATAAACGTGATAATGGCGATATCGACGATATCGATCCCGTGGCCAAGCAGGAATCCCGTGTAGAAAAGACCGGAGGAGAGCTGTCCGATAAGGCCCGACATGATGCCGGAGATGAGCATGCACAGACGCCCGCGTCCGCGGTCGTCCTTTGCATTGTAAACATACCGGAGCGTGCTCGTTTTCCATTTGTTTTCCATGGCAGTTATGAAATTTTTCATAAACGACTCCATACCGTATGAGAACGGCGAATATCCGTATTTGGATCGTATGCGTCACGAAAAAAGCGGAGCATTTTGAGCTCATCGGGTTCCGGCGCAAACATCGCACGGCTATTTTACTTGATAAATGAAAAGATGTCAACATGAAATGAAAAAATAAATTATAAAAAATTTTTTTCTGCGAATAATAATAAAAATTATGGAAAGAGGCGCTTTGTTTTGTATAAAGTGCCAAAAAAGCCTGTCGGAGCTTTTTTGAATTTCGATCGGCCATCACTTTCTGTCGGGAAAGGACAAGATATGCAGACAAGATACGATGCTGTCAAAAATGAATTTTCGGGCGTGTTTGCCGACATGAGCGATTTTTCCTTTCGGGAGCTTGTCTTTGGGGAAAACCGGATTTTCATCGCCTATATCAGCAATTACAGCTCGAAATCGATGATCAATAAATACGTGATCGAGCCCATATCCTATGCCTATGAAAACGGCACGGCGAAATTTCCGCTGGAATCGGTCATCACAAACGTCAAGGTGGAGGCGCTCGCGGATTTCGCCGCCGCGGAGCAGGCGATTCTCGCCGGCAACGCGGTGGTGTTCTATGACGGCTATGAAACCGGATACGGGATATCGGTCTTTACCAAGAACGAGGAGGGACGCTCGACCTCCGAGCCGGAGACGGAAAACGTCATCCGCGGTCCGCATGAGGGCTTTACCGAGAGCGCCGAAAACAACGCCATGCTGCTGCGCAGAAGGCTCCATACCTCGCGCCTCAAAAAGAAGAGCATGACTGTGGGAAGCGTATCCGGAACGGATGTCGCCGTCATGTATATCGACGGAATCGCGGACATGAAAACCGTCGACGAGGTGTGCCGGCGGATTTCCGGCATCCAAACGGATGCGATTCTCGACTCCGGCTATATCGAGATTTTCATTCAGGACGGCAAAATGCCGCTGTATCCGACGGTCGGCAATTCCGAGCGGCCGGATAAGGTGGCGGCGAAGCTGTTGGAGGGCAGGGTGGCGGTGCTTGTGGATGGCTCCCCCGTCGTTTTGACGGTGCCGTATCTCTTTTGCGAGGCGTTTCAGGTGACGGAGGACTATTCCAAAAGTCCGTGGTACGCCACATTTATCAGAATCATTCGCTTCTTTTCCTTTCTGACTGCCCTGTATCTGCCGGCACTGTTTGTCGCGCTTTTTGTCAGACACCGCGAGCTTTTGCCGGAATATATGATCTCAATGGTGGAAAAGGCGAGAAATTCGCTCCCGTTTTCGCTTTTTTGGGAGGTGATTATCATCTTTCTGCTTTTTGAGGTGGTGCGTGAGGTCGGCCTCAGAATGCCGAAAGCGGTCGGCTCCGCGGTCGGGCTTGTCGGCTCACTGATTCTCGGCGACAGCGCAATCGAGGCGGGAATCGCCTCGGCACCCGTGCTCATCGTTGTTGCGCTCGCCGCGGTCTGCAATTTTATCGTTCCGCCGTATATGAATTCCAATATTCTGTATCGGTTCCTCATGATTGTCGTTTCCGGCGTGTTCGGTCTTTTCGGATTTTTTGCGGCGATCGTGATTTCGCTTCTGCACATGTGCATGAAAAGCTCCGCCGGTGTTCCGTATTTTTCACCGTTTGCGCCGGTGGACTTTTCAGGGCTCAAGGATTTCCTTCTGATGGCGCCGCTTTGGGCGATGAAGCGGGTTCCGGTGTCGATCTCGCGAAAATCCATTACCCGCACGGAGGGGGATAAAAAGTGAAAACGCATATCACGCCGGTTCAGCTCTTTTTTCTGACGTTTTCTTATCTGCTTTCCGGCTTCTTCCTTTTTAATATAACGAGCTATTACGCTGTGACCGCGCAGTTTGCCGTTTTTTCCGTGTTTGCGGTGCTTTGCCTGAGAGGTCTTTCTCGGCGCCGGACGGGACTTTCCGATTTTGTTTCCGCTTACGCACCGGGCGCGGCGGGAATCGTATTTACCGGTCTTTTTCTTGTGTTGTCTGTGTTTCAGATGACGCGGACCGCGGTTTTTTTCAGTGAATCCGTTCAGCGTCTGAGCCGTTTTTTGCCTTGGTGGGTGATTTTTTTGACGGTCTGCATCTGCGCGGTTTTTGCCGCAGTCCGCGGAATGACGGCGGTGGGCAGATTTTCGGAGCTTGTCCCGTTTTTGCTTGTGCCGATACTGCTGATCCGCCCTTTCGGGGATTTCACACCGACGCTTTCGGCGGGGGATTTCGATGTCTCCGGCGTGCTGTCCTGCGTTTCCGTAACGCCTGTTTTCTTTCTCGCCTCCAAGACGCTTACTTCCGGTGACGGCGGAATTTCCGATGCAATGCGCGTCGGCAGCGAGCCGCCGTCGAACAGGGCTGCATATCTTGTGCGGATCATGGTGTCCGCGGCTGCGGCGGCCTCGCTTGTCTATGTTTATTTTACGCTGTTTTCCTTCGGTGCCGCAGACCTGTTCCTGCGCCTTTTCATTTGGATGCTCCATATTGTCCGCCTGTCCGTGCTCGTCGGCATTTATGCGGATCTTGTGGCGGAAAATGCAAGGCGGGGGATTCGTATTGCCTATACCGTGCTTTTTGCAGTGACAGCCGTGTCGATGCTCGCCCTGACGGAAAACGGCATCCTTGTCGCGCGGTTTCGGCTGGACACCGTTTTCATATGGGGAGAATTTCTGCTGCCTGTCCTCTTGAATCTTCTGCCGCTTACAAGGGTACGGCGGACGGCACCTCTTCGTTCGCGCGGGAAATGACCCATCCATGCTTTGCCATAAAGCAAAGGGAGTATCGAATTTTCGATACTCCCTTTTGAGCTTCCGTCAAAATTCCCGCAGAGAAATCCATTCCGGCTGCCGTTTTCGGAATACGGCGAGCTCTTTTACCCCTAAGCCTTTCAGCAGCTCCACTGCGTCTCCGAAATCGGCGGCGAGATCATCGGCGCGGTGCGCATCGGAGCCGAGCGTTATGATTTTTCCGCCGAGTTCAAGATAGCGCTTCAAAAGCTCGCGGTTCGGGCAGAACGTACCAAGCCCGTACCGGATTCCCGAGGTATTGATTTCGATTCCCTTATCTCTGCGGATGAGGGCGCGGAAGATTTCATCCAAAATGTCGGAGAACTCGGCATAGTCGAGCTTTTTCTGCGGATATCCTCCGTATCGCACCACATAATCGAGATGGCCGTACACGTCGAAAATGTCATAGGTTTTGATGTTTTCCAATACCTCATTGAAATAGACCATATAGGCCTCTTTCCGTGTGCGTCCGCGGAAGAATGAGGAATCGTATGCCATGTCCTTGCCCGCCGTGATGTGCGAGGAGCCGATGATAAAATCAAAGGGATAGCTTTCCGCCATCTGCTTCGTGCGCTCGGCACATTCCGGACGGAGTCCGATCTCGATGCCGAAGTTGACGGGGAAATCAGTCATACCGCGTATTCTTTCGTATTCTGCGGCATATGCGGCGACGTCCAGCGTTCGGAGCTTGGTTTCGATTCCCTCATAATCGTCATAATGCTCGGTGAGCGTGATTTCGTCGACGTTTTTGCCCGGCGCCGCGGCGATATATTCCATGGCGGAGGATTTCCCGTCATGGCTGACGGTGGTGTGGATATGTGCATCTTTATACATTTTATTTTCCTCTTTGACCTTTATTTCCGATAGAGCATGGGCGTGTACCGGATTCCGTTTTCGAGCGCTTCCGAGCCTGTTTGTTCAAATCCCAAATGCCGGTAAAAGGGAAGCGCGAACGGAGCCGCGTTCACGGTGACGGCGCTCGGATGGGCTTCCGACAGAAAGTGCCGGAAAAGCGCCGTTCCGATGCCTTGGCGGTGATGCCGTCCGTCGACAAAAAAGAGGGAAATATGTACGCCGTCCCGCACGGCGAGCATCCCGACCGGCGTTCCGTTTTCAAATGCGCCGTATATCGTGAAAAGGGAAAGCATTTCCCGATCGGAAAGAAAGGCCTTGAAGGCGCGGACGCCTTCCGCCGAATATTCCGGCGCCTCAAATTCCAAAAAGACCGTTAGGGCGAGATTTGTGACCGCATGGGTTTCTTCCGGGGTGATTTTTCGGATTTCCAGATTGGTTTCCATATGATGCCGCGGGCGCTCCCGCACCTCCGCTTGACTTTTTTGCCGGCTTTGCGGCGTATTGAAAAAGCTGATTTCCGTTACGGTGCGTCACAGCCTCGGAAAATTTATGTCGATTCGGACTTATCGAAGCGCTTCAACAGCTTTATCGCGATGCCCTCCGGATATTCCCGAACCTCGCCGACCGCAAAAAAGCCGTCTTTTCCGCAGACGCGGAGTCTCGTGCCGGTATCGAACGATGTTCCGAGTTTCTTTTGATAGATTTCACAGCCGTTTTTGGCAAGCTTTTCATAAAATTCGGGCAAGACGATTTTCGGAAACGATAGGAAGAGCGTTTCCGTCGGCAAAAGCAGGGAAGCGCGCTCCTGCGCATTCATGCTTTCGATTTTTTCCAGCGTATGTGCGCCGGCAAGGGAAAAATCTCCCGTTTTGAGGCGTCTGAGCGAGGACATCACGCCGCCGCAGCCGAGCGCTTTTCCGATATCGGCGCACAGCGTGCGGATATATGTCCCCCTGGAACAGACGACGCGCATCGTGTAGTCTGTGCCGTCTCCGTCGATTTCGAGTGAACGGATGGAGACGGGACGCGCTTCGCGCTCGACGGTGATGCCGCGTCTTGCAAGGTCCACGAGCTTTTCTCCGTTCACTTTCAGCGCGCTGTACATCGGCGGCGTCTGCCTAATTTCGCCGATGAAGCTTTTGGCGGCGGAGAGCACCGTTTCTTTCGGGGGAATGTCGCCGCACCGCGTGAGAACGGCGCCCGTGACGTCCTCGGTATCCGTCGTCATGCCGAGATGTAGGCCCGCGCAGTATTCCTTGTCCTTTTCCGTGAGAAATTCGGATGCCTTGACGGCGCGTCCGACGAGCACGGCGAGCAGTCCCGTCGCGAGCGGGTCAAGCGTTCCCGTATGACCGACCTGCCTTGTTCCGTAGAGCTTTCGCACGCGGGCAACCACGTCGAAGGAGGTCATGTCCTCCGGTTTGTCGATGAGGAGAATGCCGTCAGTCATCGAAGCCGCATTCCTTTATGATGCGCGCGACGGCGCTATCGACCTCCGCCGGCGTCACGCTGCATCCGGCCGCTCCCGCGTGACCGCCGCCGCCGAAAATCGAGCAGATTTTCGCGACGTCGATTTCGCATGCGGAGCGGGTGGAGATTTTGTAGGATCCGTCGTCCTTTTCCCGCGCGAGGATGGCCACCTTGACGCCGTCTGCCCGTCGAATTACGTTGATGACGTCGTATGTATCCTCGTCCTCGAAGCCGTGCGCGCGTTTGTCCTCCCCTGTGATTTTGACATAGGAGATTCTGCCGCCGCAGAAATAGGTGACGTTCGCCATGGCAAAGGCCTCGGCGGCGAGCGCCGTTTTGGATTTGCATTCAAACAGGCTGCGGCAGATTTCCGCATGACTTGCCCCGCGCTCGATGAGCTTCGCCGCGATTTTGTGCGTCACGGGCGTCGTGTTCGCATAGCGGAAGCCGCCGGTATCCGCCGCGAGCGCGGCATAGAGCAGGGATGCCGTCTTTTCCGGAATTTCACCGCTTAGAAGGCGTCCGATGATGTGATATATGATTTCGGCGCATGCGGCGGACTTGGGATCGTCGAAATAATATTTTGCGAATTTCTCATGTGTCGCGTGGTGATCGAGCGCGAGGTCGATATCTTTCGCCATATCGCGGTAGATGCCGAGCTGCGCCGCCGAAGCGACGTCCACGCTGATCCGGTATTCCGGCGTAAAATCCGCCGGCGCGTTTTCGATGCGGAATTCGCGCTCACCTTCGGTCATGAAGGCAAGGGACGCGGGGATTCGGTCGCAGCAGGCGGGATACGCGGTTTTGCCGAGCGAGCGCAGCGTCGCGATGAGCGCGAAGCAGGAGCCGATTGTGTCCGCGTCCGGATTCTCATGGGTGAAAACGAGAAAATTGTTTCGCCCCGTCAGGATTTTGCAGATTCCCTGTATGGTGATGTTATTCATCTTCGTTTTCTCCTTCCTGCCCCGCGTCGTCCGTCTGCGCCGTTTTTTTGAGAAGCTCGGAGATATTCGCGCCGCGCTCCATGGCGTCGTCATATTCAAAGGAAAGCTCCGGCGTGATGCGCAGATTGATTTTTTCCGCCAGCGCGTGACGCAGGAAACCCGCGGCACTGTAAAGTCCCTTTTTGATTTCTCGGATTCCCTCGCTGTCCGCTCCGAAAACGGAAAAATAGATTTTGGCGTATTTCAGGTCGCCGGATACGTCACAGCTCGTAACGGTGATAAGCGCATCCCGGACTCTCGGGTCCTTGACTTCTCTTATGGCATCGGAGATCACCCGTGTGACCTCGTCGTTGATTCTCATCCGTCTGTAATTCGGCATGTCTTTTATGATGCGGCCCATCCGAGCGGTCGGCCGGGCCTTCCTTTCTTCTCCGCAGCTTTGCGGAAGAGTCTTTTCGTTTCCGTTCTGTTTTCATTTTAACACAAATCTATGAAAAATAACAGATGATTTGCAAAAAAATTATAAAGAAGGAAATCCTTCGGACGGTTGACAGGAGGGGTTCCGTATGATACAATTATTTAAATACGAAGATTATGCCGGAAAGCATCGAAAACCGGTGAGAGAGGGGGCGGGGGCATGTCGCCGCGCAACGAAAATATCGATAGCTTTTGGGATATCGGCGACATGCTGCCGTCGCGTCCCGCAAAAAAGGCGGTGCCCTCTCGCGCATCGGTCCCCGAGGCCGTTCCGGTGCGGGTGAATGTCGGAGAGCCGGAGCCGGAATTCAAAATTCTGCCGCGCCGCGAGCGGGAAATCCGGAAAGAACCGGAAGCGCGGGAGTTTTGTCCGCCGTCGGGCTTTATCAAGAAGGTGCGGATCATACCGTGGCCGACCGATTTCAGCTTCTATACGAAATTCAGAAACGATGCGCTTCGGTATTTTGACAGGGAGCACGCGGCTTGCGAGTATATCTATTTCTTTTCCTACATGCCGCAGTATGACCAGATGACGGCGGCGCAGGTCGCATATTATCTTTACTGGCGGGGCGAGGTTCGCCGTGAGCACTATATCAAGGCGGATAACAGCTATCTGTTTTTGTATATCTACGAGATCATCAATCTGCCGGATAAAATACCGCCGCAGACGGGGGCGGTTCTGCTCTCGAGGCTGTGGCGGGCGTACCGCGAGGATTTCCGGTATCTCGACAAATATATCGGAGAATGGCTTTGCGATTACTGTCTGATATACGGCGTGGAGCCGGACTGGCAGGCGCTTGCCGCGTTTTCCGGCGAAATTGCCGGAAAGGTTTCTCTGCCGGAGTTTTATCTGCGCGGGGATGAGCTGACCTATCCGCTGATTCGCTCTCTTTCATCCTATGATTACAGAAAAAGCAAATATTACGCCGAGCATCATGACGCTTTCGACAGGCATATTCCGGCGGCCGCCGTGCAGGTGCTCAGCCGGCTTGTGGCGCCTGCGCCGGAGGAATTCGGCGTCCATCCCGCGAAGCTTTCCCGCGACGGTTTTTCGGGCGCCGTCGCCTGCCGTGCGGTGAAATGCAAGCTCGAGCTTACCTGCTTTCCGCTTCGGCGGTCATATGAGATGAAGCAGCTGGTAACGGGCGTCATTAAGCTCTGTGAAAACCAGCTTCGCGCGGCATTTTCCGTCAAGGCGCGCTTTTCGCCCGCCGGCATCGACGAGAGGCTTGTGCGCGCCGTTTCGGAATATTTCGACGCATTTTATCCCGAACGCTCCTCGCACAAGCGGCGGAAAGCGCCGGAGGAAGCTGAGGAAGCCTATATGGCGCTTTATGAGCCGGAAAACAAGGGACCTGCCGACATCAAGCGGGCGCTTGCCATCGAGCAGGACGCTTGGGAGACGGCGGCGCTTCTCGGCGAAGATTCCGATGAGGAGGCGCCCTGTGGGACTGTCCCCGAACCGTCGGAAATGCCCGCTTTTGCCGGCTTTGACGATGCCGCGGAGGGGGACTTTGCCGCGCTTGTTTCGGCGCTTGACGGAGAGACACGCCGGGCGCTTGTCTCCGCCTGCCGCGGAGAGTTTGCCGCGTTCTGCCGCGCGGCGGGACGGATGCCGGAAACAGTGAAAAGCCGAATCAACGAGCTTGCGACGGAGCTTGTCGGAGACATCGTTCTGGATGACGGTTTCAACGTGATAGGGGATTACGCAGACGAGCTTTTTGCCGCTTTGACGGAATATAAGGAGGATACGGACTGAAATGCAGGAAAAAACGGTCAAAATACCGAAACGGATATTGAACTCGCTGCTTGCCTCCATGGCGGCGGGCGTTGTCCCGCGCTCCGGCGCGAAATATATCGCGATCGGACGGACGGGGGAGATCGCCGCGCTCTGCCGGGACCTTGACGCGGTGGCGGACGGTGGCTCGGCGACGCGCTTTATCATCGGCAAATACGGAAGCGGCAAGAGCTTTCTCATTCAGCTGATGCGCGGTTATGCGATTGAGAACGGTTTTGTCTGCGCGGACGCCGATCTTTCGCCGGAGCGCAGGCTCTCCTCCTCGAACGGCGGCGGACTTGCGACATACAGAGAACTGATGAAAAACCTGTCGTCCAAGGCGTCGCCGGAGGGCGGGGCGCTGTCTCAAATCATTTCCAAATGGCTCTCCGACATTCAGTATGAGGTGGCGGAAACGGGACTGTCTCCGGATTCGCCCGATTTTGAGAAAGAAATTTCCAAGCGGATTTATTCCGTGCTGCGCGAAATCGAAACGGGCATCGGCGCGTTCGATTTCGCTCGGGTGATCGATACCTATTACCGCGCATGGCGCGCGTCGGACGAGGGACGTCAAAGCGACTGTCTGCGCTGGCTGCGCGGGGAATTCGGCACGAAAACCGAGGCGCGCGCGGCGCTTTCGGTATCCGGCATCATCGACGATGAGAACTGGTACGATTATATCAAGCTGATGGCGGTTTTTGTCCGCCGGCTCGGATACCGCGGACTTGTCGTCTTCATCGACGAATGCGTCAACCTTTATAAAATCCCGAATCGCGTGTCGAGGGAAAACAATTATGAGAAGATTCTTTCCATTTTCAACGACACGCTTCAAGGCAAGGCGGCAGGACTGGAAATCATCTTCGCCGGTACACCGCAGTTTTTGGAGGATACGCGCCGCGGGCTTTTCAGCTACGAGGCGCTGCGTTCGCGGCTCGTCGATACGATGTTCGGCGGAGAACCGGCGCAGACAGGGCATATGTTCGGTCCGATCATGCGTCTTGCAAGGCTTTCCGACGACGAGCTGCTCGCTCTCATCGCCCGTGTGACGGGGCTTTTTGCCGAAGGGTATGGGGCTGTGGACGTCACGGCGGAGGAGATGCGCGATTTTCTGTATTTCATGCTTTCGCGTGCCGGTGCGGATACGATGATTACGCCGCGTGAAATCATCCGCTCCTATATGACGGCGCTCGGATTGCTTGCGCAGGAAAACGGCAAGAAGCGTCTGCCGGATATTTATAAAAAAGAGGACGTGATGCCCGCCGATGCGGATAAAAGGGTGAATCCCGACGATTTTGATCCGGAGACAATCGAAATTTAAGCATACGAAAACAAATTTATGAATTTCACCGCTTTCGGGCGGTATAACGGAGAGAGCTATGAGAGAAAAATTTTCCTTTGACCCCAAAAATACGGGAGAGAACCGGTGCGAGCCGCGCGCATTCTATATCCCGCACGGCACGGCGGCCTCCGCCATGTCGGAGAATGCCGGCGACCGCTATGTGTCCCTCGACGGAGATTGGGATTTTCGGTATTATGAGACGCTGCTCGAGCTTCCGGCGGAGCCATGCGGGCTCGAATACACGGAAAAAATGCCGGTGCCGTCCTGCTGGCAGTGCCACGGATACGGCAAAATCCAGTATACGAACGTCAACTATCCCATTCCGTATCTGCCGCCGGAAATTTCCCTTGATACGCCCGTCGGCGTCTATCACCGCGTGTTTACGGCGCCCGCGGGCGAAAAGACCTATCTGATGTTCGACGGCGTTTGCTCGGAGTTTATCGTCTATGTCAATGACCGCTATCTCGGCATGTCCAAAGGGTCTCATATTCAGTCGGAATTTGATGTGACGGAGCTGCTCTGCGCCGGCGAAAACTCGATTACCGTGGCCGTTCTCACATACAGCGACAGCACTTATATCGAGGATCAGGACTTCTTCCGCTTCAACGGCATTTTCAGAAGCGTCTATCTGCTTTCCCGTCCCGCGCTCCATATCCGGGATTTCTTCATCACGACGGAAAACGACGGGACGGTCGGCATCGACCTTTCGCTGTCCGGCGACTGTGAGGATTTGGAATCGAAGCTTTCGGTGCGGCTTTTTGCGCCCGACGGAACGGAAATCGAGGAGGGCGCCGAATCTCCGCTTCTGTGGACGGCGGAGACGCCGAACCTATACGGTCTTTTGCTTTCCTTCAACGGGGAATATATCTATAAAAAGTTCGGATTCCGCGAAATCTCCGTCGCGGAAAACTGCGCCCTGCTGATAAACGGAGAGGCGGTCAAGCTCAAAGGTGTCAACCATCACGACACGCATCCGAAAAACGGCTATACGGTCACAAAAGAGGAGCTGTGGGAGGAGCTGTGCCTGATGAAGCGGCACAACATCAACTGCATCCGCACCTCGCACTATCCGCCGGTGCCGGAAATGCTTGAAATGTGCGACAAGCTCGGCTTTTATGTGGTGGACGAGTGCGACATCGAGGCACACGGCACGGAGCTTGCCTATCGCGGCAAAAATCCGTCGGGGCAGATCTCCGACAATCCTCTGTGGCGCGAGGCCTATCTCGACAGGGCGAAGCGCTTTGTCGCGCGCGACAAAAACGCACCGTGCGTCATCATGTGGTCGCTCGGGAACGAGAGCCATTTCGGGGAAAATCACCGCGCGATGGCGGCGATGATAAAAGAGACGGATTCGACAAGACTCATTCATTATGAAGGGACTTCCGCTGTGCGCCGATTCTCCGAAACGCATGACGAGCCGATCGACGAATGCGTCGATGTGGAAAGCTTTATGTACTGGGCGCTCGAGGGCGTGGAGGCAAAGGGAATCAACAAGAGCGGCGATCCCCGCCCGTATTTCCTCTGCGAATATGCGCACGCCATGGGCATGGGCCCGGGCGGCCTTGAGGATTATTGGCGGCTCTTTTATCGGTATCCCCGCCTTATCGGCGGCTGTGTATGGGAATGGGCGGATCACGCGGTCGAGGAAGGGGAGAAGAACGGAATGCCGGTCTGGCTTTACGGCGGAGACCACGGCGAGGTGCCGAACGACGGCAATTTCTGCGCCGACGGACTTTGCTATCCCGACCGCACGCCGCATATCGGCCTTTTGGAGCTGAAACAGGTGCTTCGTCCCGTGCGTGTCGTATGGGAGGATGAGACGCGCGGCGTGCTTCGTCTTTCCAATATGCTGGATTTTGTGAATACGGCGGCACTTTTCACCGCGGAATATGCGGTCATGGACGGGGAACGCGTCATCTCGCGCGGGACGCTTCCGCTGGATATCGCGCCGCATGAATCCGTCACGGTGCAAATTGAGGGGCTTCCCGAGGCGACGGAATATCCCTGCTTTGTCAATCTTTCCGTTGTCTACCGCTGTGATACGCCGTTTGCGAAAGCGGGAGAGGAGGCGTGCTTCGAGCAGCTTGCCGTCCGGACAAAGACCGGCGCGCTCCGCGCAAAACGGAAATCGGGGTGTATATCCGTTGCTTCCAGTGCGCGCTTTGTGAAAATCGCCTCGGAGACGCTTTCCGTCACGGTGGACCGTGCGCACGGCACGCTCACAAGCTTTTGCAAAAACGGAATGGAGCTTCTCGCCGCACCGACGCGCTTCACCGCATGGCGCGCGCCGACGGACAACGATATGAACATCAATCCCCGCAACTGGACGGCCGAATTTGTCCGGTATGCCGGCTTTCATGTCCTGTCCTCCGGGATTACCTGTACCGATTCCGAAGCCGTTCTCATCTTTGACGGGCTTTTCGGCGCACCGGCACGCTTCCCGATGTATCTTTTGAAAGTGGTGTATACCGTGAGCGCGGGCGGCGTCGATGTCGCCGCTCACGCACAGCGGCATCCCGATATGCTGGTGACGCAGATTCCGCGCTTTGCGGTGGAGTTTGTCCTGCGCGCCGGCTTTGAAACGCTTGAATATTTTGCCAAGGGTCCGAAGGCCTGCTATATCGATTTTCAGGAGCACGCGAAATACGGCGTCTACCGTTCGACCGTTACGGAGGAATACGAGCCGATGATAAAACCGCAGGAATGCGGCAATCACATCGGCGCGCGGTATGCCGTTTTATCCTCCGAGGACAGCGAATTGCGCGTGGAAGGGGAGAATTTTGAGTTTTCCGCGCTCCACTATTCCGCGGAAGCGCTCACGGATGCCGCTCACCGCCATGAGCTGGTGCCTGATGAGAATACGCACCTGTTGATAAACTACAAGGTCAACGGAATCGGCACAAACAGCTGCGGTCCGGTGCTTCCGGAACAGTATATTTTCCTTGATGAGCACTTTGATTTTCAATTTCATGTTCAATAACAGGAGGTACCGGCATGGCAAAGCTTGAATGTGAACTGGTCGGCGATTTTTCTGTCATCCTTCGCGATATCGAGGATGGCATCTTAAACGGCAGCGCGTCGGCAAGCCTTGAGGACAGAAGTGATTTTGTCTCCGGCGATGTCCGCTGCGCCGTGCGTGTGTTTGAACGATACAGCATGGCGGGCGGGAACCGGCTCAGCATGAGCGTGACGCTGTTCGGCCCTCCGGAGAGAATCCGTTTGTCCGCCATCACGGCGGGCGGAAGCAGCGCGATATTTTTCAAAATAAATACCTTCGGGGAAGAAGCGTTCCTTGAATGTATCGAGGAGATCGTTTCTCCTTATTGTCATTAAAGAACGTACAGCGTAAGGAGGACAATATGACGGAAGAAGAAAAAACTGAGGTTGTGGAAACGCCGCCGCTTTTTGAAACGCACAGCGTTTGGACGAAAGCCATGTTCCTCGAATTGCAGAAAAGCGCGGTGAAATCGCGATTGTGGATTTGGGCGGCTGTTATATCGGCGATATGGATTCCGGTTATCGTTCTTAACGTTATCGGGAAAGACTGGATAATGACGCTTTTACTTATTATTCTGTATGGATTGCTGGTCTGCTATTTATTCTATTTGCCGTATGGGATTGCCAAACGGCAGTACAATCAGTATCGGGTGCTCTATGGCAAAGATATGGAGTATGATTTATGCTTTCGGGAGGAGACGGTCACAAGCGTCAATCTTCTGACAGGCGGAAAATTGTCGATGGGCTATGAGAAATTCCGAAGGCTTGTCAAAACCAAAAACCTATATATCCTGTATATGGAGAAAAAGATGGTGTTTTTCTTTCACAGGAATGATTTCATAACGGGCGACGCCGCTTCCTTTGAGGCGTTTATCGCGGGAAAATGCCCGCAGACCAAAAAGAAATCCAAATGAGAAAGACCGGAGCGAGCGCTCCGGTCTTTTCTATACGGTTTCCAGCTCCTTGATTTCGTAGTCCCGTCCGACGAGATTATAAAGGCACTGCTTGACCTCCTCCTCGTCGTAAAGCTGGATTTTGATGACGATGGTATCGCCGGCATAGATTTTTTTCTCGCCGCCGTTGTCCATCGATTTTTCGTTTTTGTTTGCCCGTGTGATGCTGGTAACAATCGCGGTATGCGGCCACAAAATGTCCCGCACGGCCTTGCCGATGACGAATGCGCCGTCGGAAACCTTGACCTCATAACGCACGATTTTCCGCTTTTTCCCGCGGTTCTGCACCTCCACCATGTCGTCGAGCACCGCGTCGTAGAAGGATTTCCGATTGAAGATTTCCGTTGCAAAATAAACGGTGAAAACAGCGACCGCCACATAAAAAAGATTGGTGAACTGTGCGGTGGATTCGATGAAAAAGACCGTCGCGGTAAGCGGGGCGCGCATGGTGCCGCCCATGAAGGCGGACATCGCAAGCAGAATGACGGTTCCGTAAAGCTCCTCGGACATTCCGAGGACGATGAGCAGCTTTCCGGCGAGCGCACCGATAAGCGCGCCGATGGCGAGCGTCGGGACGAAGATGCCGCCGGTCGCACCGCTGTTGGAGGTCAGTATCATCATGACGAAGCGTATGAGCAGCAGAACGGCCAAATAAGCGACGGTGCGTTCCTCTTCCAGAATATCGAGGATGATTCCGCGTCCGCTGTAAAGGCTGTCGAGGAAAAAGAAGCCGAGCGCGCCGGTGAGCAGAAAGACGACGGCAAGCTTTGCATAGTCCGGAACGCGGCTCCCGAATTTTCTCATAAAGGCGTTGAAAGCGGAAACGGCAAGGTCGAACAGCGCGACCGCGGCGGCAACGATGACCGCCAGCAGGACGACATATCCGGTATCCGTGATTGCGAGCGGCGAGACATTCCCGATGTCGAAAAGCACGGGATTTATGCCGAACGCCATGCACAGCAGATTGTTGATATAGGTGGCGAACGCGACGGATGTGGAGGCGATGATGACAAGCATAGGCGTGAACCGTTTATGCACCTCTTCCAGCGCGAAGAGAATGGCGGTGACGGGAGAGCCGGTGGCGACGGAGAAGCCGGCGCAGGCGCCGCCCGTCATGACATAGCGGTTCCATGCCTCTCTGTCTTTGGATATTTTTCCGGTCAGATGTCCGAACGAGGTGCCGACCAAGACGCTCGGCCCCTCGCTTCCGAGCGGCAGTCCGCAGAAAAAGCTGATAAAGCTCCCCGCAATCGTGCCGATGAGCGTCCTGAGCCAGCGGAACGTAAGCACGCCGCGCAGGATGCCCTCGCTTCGTGGAATACCGCCGCCCTTGATTTCCGGCGCTTTTTTGTGCAGAAGATACATGATAAAAGCCATCAGAAGAAGCGCGGCGAGCAGAAGCGCCGCATAGCCCGGGCTCCCGTGCGCGGCTTCATAGAGGCTTTTTGAATATTCCTCTAACTTTTCCGCCGCAAGACGGAAGAAAAAGATCAGTGCGCCGACCGCGATTCCGCAGATCATCCCGTATACGAGACAGGGAACGGTGTGTACGAGATATTCCTTATAATTATATTTTCTCAAACGAAGCCCTCCTTTTTGACGAAGCCCGCCTTTTGGCGGAATGCCGTTTCAAAAGGTCGGCGGGACGATACGCTTCGCCCCGCCGGTGTTTTATTTTTCTTTTTTCGGATATTCCCGGATGGTGGATATATAATACGTGTTGATGAGTTTTTTGCGCCCTTTGTCGTCCGCGACCTCGATCCAGTTGTCCTTGACGGAGAGGATTGTCCCGATACAGCCGGTCGAAACATCTCCTATGATTTCGCAGCGCTTGCCGATCATATTTTCGATGAGTTCATTCATAACCGCTTTCCTTTCTTTGTTCCAAAGCATCCGCCGCCGGTTTTTTCGGCGCTTTGTCGGCAGGATGAAGCAGAAATAAATGACGCAAAGCAAAATGACCAAATAGGAAGCTTCCATATCCCGTTTCCCCCTGCTTTTCCAAAGTGATACCCGTTTTTTCTATTATTTTACTCTGTTTTGTCCCATATGTCAATACAAAATTGTTGACACGGCGGCGGGGATGCGCTATAATCTGTTATGAATGAAATCTCAAAACAGAAAGGAAATCATATGGCCAAATTGAATAAATTGAAAAAAGAACTTGGTGTCACGGGACCTGTCGTGACAATCGTAATGGACGGCGTGGGACTTGCACCCGACGGCCCCGGAAACGCGGTGAAAAACGCCTATACCCCGACGCTTGACATGCTGATGGCGAACTACCCGTGGACAAAGTTGCGTGCGCACGGCACCGCGGTGGGACTGATGTCCGACGACGACATGGGAAACTCCGAGGTCGGACATAACGCGCTCGGCTCCGGGCAGGTGTTCGCGCAGGGCGCGAAGCTCGTCAGTGAGTCGATTCGCTCGGGAAAGATGTTCGACGGGCAGACATGGAAGGCGCTTGTTTCAAACTGTGCGGAAAACGGTTCCGTTTTCCATTTCATCGGACTGTTTTCGGACGGCAACGTCCATTCGCACATCGACCATTTGAAAGCGATGGTGAAACGGGCAAAGGACGACGGCGCAAAGACGGTCAGAATCCACATTCTGCTCGACGGCCGCGATGTCGGAGAGACCTCCGCGCTCGATTATGTGAATCCGTTCGAGGAATTTCTCACGTCTCTTTGCGACGCGTCGTTTGATGCGAAAATCGCCTCCGGCGGCGGCAGAATGAAAATTACGATGGACCGTTATGAGGCGAACTGGAAGATGGTCGAGGACGGCTGGCACACGCATGTGCTCGGCGACGGCAGACAGTTTGCGTCCGCAAGGGAAGCGATCGAGACCTACCGCGCGGAAACCGGCGCAATCGACCAGGATTTGCCGGCATTCGTCATTGCAAAGGACGGAAAACCGGTCGGAACCGTCGAGGACGGCGACAGCGTCGTGTTCTTCAATTTCCGCGGCGACCGAGCAATCGAAATTTCAAAAGCATTTGAGGCGGGTTCGGATTTCGATAAATTTGACCGCGTTCGCGTTCCGAAGGTGATTTATGCCGGTATGCTCGAATACGACGGCGATCTGCATGTGCCGTCCCGCTATCTCGTGGCGCCGCCCGCTATCACAAACACGATGGGAGAATATCTTGCCGGAACGGGAATCACGCAGTATGCCGTTTCCGAAACACAGAAATACGGACATGTGACCTATTTTTGGAACGGAAACAGAAGCGGAAAATTCGATGAAAAAACGGAAACCTATGAGGAAATTCCCTCCGATCTCGTTCCGTTTGAGCAGCGTCCGTGGATGCAGTGCGCGCTTGTCGCGGATAAAATCATCGAGGCGATTGAGTCCGGCAAATACCGCTATATCAGAGCCAATTTCCCGAACGGCGATATGGTCGGGCATACCGGAAACTACGAGGCGACCGTCATTTCTGTGGAGTCCCTCGACCTTCAGCTCGCCCGAATCATCAAGGCGGTGGACGCGGCGCACGGTGTGGCCATCATCACGGCGGACCATGGAAACTCCGACGAGATGTACGAGACCGACAAGAAAGGAAATGTAAAAACGAATCCGGACGGTTCGCCGAAGGCGAAAACCAGTCATACGCTGAATCCCGTGCCCTGCATTTTGTATGACAATTTTTATTCCGACCGCTATGCCCTGAAAAAGGCGGAAGGCTTCGGGCTTGCCAACGTTGCGGCGACGACCGTGAACCTTTTGGGATATGAGGCGCCTGCGATGTGGTGCGACAGCCTAATTGAAATCAAATGACGAGGAAAGTGCCGGATGGGCGGGGGATCCGTTCGTCCGGCATATTTTAATATAATAATATATGAAAGAAAAGAAAATCAAAATCAAGATTTTTGCGGTTGTTTCCCGCGGAGAGGGCGACGAAGCGGAGCGGGAGAAGATTCGGATCACCGGAAACGGCGTCATGACTTGCGAGGGAAACCGGATCGAAATCCGATATGATGAAATTTTAGGAGAGGACGGCCCTGCCGTCAATACGCTTTCCTTTGATACCGGCGACCGCAGCGTTGTCACATTGGTAAGAGAGGGCGCCGTGTCCTCTGTGATGACGTTTTCCGAAAAGGCGAGATACGGCGGGAATTACGATGCCGGTTTTGCGGCGTTTGAGTTTACGGTTGCGGCAAGACGCGTGTCCAATACGGTGTCCTTTGAAAAAGGGGGCGTTCTTGTTTTGGATTACAATACGGAAATTCAAGGTGTCCCCGTTCAGGAAAGCCGGTTCCGTTTTGATATCGTCTGTGACGGTGAGGCTTATGAAAAACATGTGAGAAAAGTCAAAAAAACGAAAAAAATTTCAAAAACCCCTTGACAAAGAGGGAGGGGATGTGATAGAATAATCGGGCCGCTTCGGAAGAGGCAGGCGCTTGGTCTTTGGAAATTG